>Ga0210057_1003373_pt1 | contig 22089 bp, 23 predicted proteins | sample CryGeyCG2114_010_2_FD_183968 | JGI IMG/M metagenome (GOLD analysis project Ga0210057, IMG submission 183968) | Groundwater microbial communities from aquifer - Crystal Geyser CG10_big_fil_rev_8/21/14_0.10 (SPAdes) (version 2) | ecosystem: Environmental > Aquatic > Deep subsurface > Groundwater ...
ACCGACTGAGGCTCGCTCAATTTCAGTTGGTCAACCCGAAAAGTCGAACAAACCAATCAAAGATTATGACACGGCTCTTGAGTATGTATTGACCTGTCTCAAATAGATATAATACAAATGCGTTTCAATCTTGCAAATACCTTGTATTCCGATTATAATTACATCGCCCCGTTGATGACAGACCATACTTCGCTCATGAAGTATTTTGTTAATGCGGGGTATGTTGATATTTTAATTCTATTTTCAATTTGATTAACAGGCGACCGAATAGGCGATTTTTTAACAACAGCTCAAACAGATCGGGAAAATATTACCATCTGAATTTTCGAATACAGGCTGAAGAACTTCGTGTCATTGACTCGAAAGGTGAACTCGTCGGTGTTATGTCAAAACAAGAGGCGCTCGACAGAGCACAAGCAGACGGTCTTGATCTTGTTCTGATTGCACAAAATGCGAAGCCTCCGGTTGCAAAGATAACTGATTTTAAAAAATTTTTATATCAAGAAGAGAAGAAGCTGAAAGAAGCAAAAAAAGGTGCAAAGAAGAGTGATGTGAAAGATATTCAACTTTCACTTTTCGTAAGCAATCATGACAAAGAGCGGTTTATCAACAAAACAAAAGAATTTCTCAAGGATGGTCATCAAGTTCGATTAAACTTGACGTTGCGCGGGAGAGAAATAGTCAAGAAAAGTATGGCAATCGATTTTATGAAGGATTACATTGGAACGCTTGAAGATGTAAATGTCTCAAAAGAACCAAGAGTTGAAGGTCGCGTAGTACGCGCGGTAGTTTCAAGAAAGAAATGACATTTTAATATTGAAAATGTCATCCCGAACTTGCCTGCCCGCCTCTGGAGGGATTCGGGATCCAGTATTTATACTATATATGACAAAGAATAAACAAAAAACACATAAAGGAGCATCAAAACGATTTAAATTAACGGCAACGGGTAAAGTATTACATCGTTCACAAAAAATTCGTCATTTGAAACTGAATAAATCAAAACGTAAGCAGCGTGCACTCAACCTTGATAAATCGGTGGACGGTCGCATGAAGACAAAGATTAAAAAATTACTTGGAAAGGCTTAACATATGGTACGTATTAGCGCAGGACCGGCATCACGAAACAAACATAGAAAAGTATTAAAACTCGCAAAAGGGTTTTGGATGTCTCGAAGTACTCAATTTAAGAAAGCACAAGAGGCGGTACTTCATGCAGGTCAGTATGCATTTGCCGGAAGAAAGCTACACAAACGAGACATGAGACGGCTCTGGATCACGCGCATTAGTGCCGCTTTGAAAGAAAATGGAATGAAATACAATATATTTATTCATAAACTTCAAGAAAAGAAGCTGGGCATTGATCGAAAAATTCTTGCCAATCTTGCGTTAGATTTTCCAAAGGTTTTTGATACACTCGTTAAAGAAATCAATAAATAAGTTATTATTTATTGTATGTCTCACGCGTGTTTTGATATACTCTTTCATGATGTCACCGAATAATGCACTTCACACATTTCAAGAAGATCTTAAAACCATCACTTCCCTTGAACGTTTAAGTGCCCTTGAAACACAGTATCTTGGTAAAAATAGCGTCCTCTATGCGGCGCTTAAATCAATGAAAGACCTCGATCCCGAAGCACGAAAAAGACTTGGACAAGAAATCAATCATATTAAACGCACCATACTAGAACACATTTCATTAAAAAAAACTGAACTTCTCTCAAATGTTAATAAAAAAAACCATGTTGACGTCACTCTTCCGGGAAAAAAATACGAGTCCGGAAGCCTCCATCTCGTGTCCTATGCAATCGAAGAAATTAGTGCAATATTTGAACGTATTGGATTTATTCGCATGTCATACCCTGAAATAGAATGGGAATGGTTTTCGTTTGAAGCACTCAATATGCCAGCGGGTCATCCGGCCCGAGATGATTTTGAAACGTTTTTTATCGATACGCCGGCTCATAAAGAATATGGAAAAATGGTATTGACCCCACACACCTCTTCGGGACAAATTCGAGAGATGTTGCGTCTGAGGAAACCCCCCATCCGCATGATCAATATAGCTAAAACCTATCGACCCAATTGGGATGCCTCGCACGTACCGATGTTTCATCAGTTCGAAGGATTGTGTATTGATAAGAAAATTAACATTACTCATTTAAAGGGAACTATTGATTATTTTGCAAAGGAATTTTTTGGAGAAGATCGGGAAATAAGATTAAGACCATTTCATTTTCAGTTCACCGAGCCATCGTTTGAAGTAGATATCACCTGTGATCTCTGCAAGGGAACGGGGAAAATTGGAATAAGTAGCGAAAATCCAAAATCCAAAGTCCAACGTCCATCGTCTAAGTGCCGTCTATGCAAACAAGGGTGGCTTGAGCTTGGTGGAACTGGCATGGTACATCCGAATGTTTTGTCCGCAGGCGGCATTGATCCGAAAGAGTACACGGGATGGGCATTTGGGTTTGGCATCGAACGCGTCATGATGATGAAACCCGGCGTTGGACTGAATAATATGAGAGCGCTGTACGATGGCGACATTAGAGTTTTGGAACTATTTTAATATGAATATAAAAATCACATACGACTGGCTCTTGGAGTATCTCGAAACAGATGCTGACCCGTATGAAATGCAGAAATTTCTCTCCCTCTGTGGACCATCTATTGAAACGGTGGATAAAGTAGGTGATTCGGCCAAAGGCGGACTGACGGATTATGTGTTTGATATTGAGATTACTTCAAATAGAGTAGATATGGCAAGCGTATTTGGTGTCGCTCAAGAAGCACAAGCCATTTTGCCACAGTTTGGTAAAAAAGCCACCTTCAAGAAACCAAAGTTAACAACACCAAAAAATCCAGATTCAGAACTTCCTATCGAAATTGTCGACCAGGATCATCTGACAAATCGCATCCTTGCAATTGTTCTTGACAATGTAACGATAGGGCCTTCACCAAAATATATCCAAGATCGTCTCACCCATGCGGGTATTCGAACACTTAATAACGTGGTTGACGTCACCAACTACATCATGCTTGAACTTGGGCACCCAACGCATGTCTTTGATTATGATCGAATTGCAGGACAAAAAATGATATTTCGAAAGTCAAAAAAAGGCGAAAAAATTACGTCACTCGAAGATAAGACATACACCCTCACTGGCGGAGATAGCATTATCGAAGATGGGAAGGGGAGAATTATCGATCTACCCGGAATTATTGGGACGAGTAACAGTGTTGTCGTTGCAGATACAAAACGCGTCCTGCTATTTATTGACAACAACGATCCAATTCAGATGCGAAAATCATCAATGAAACTTGGTATTCGGACTGTTGCTGCAACATACAATGAAAAATCTCCAGATCCTGAGCGCGCATATGACACACTCCTTCGGGGTATTGAACTTCTTCAAAAAAATACTGGCGCAACCATCGCAAGTAAAATCATTGATATATATCCACAAAAGAAACAAGAATCACACGTAAAAGCGTACCTAAAAGACATTCAACGAGTAATTGGCATAGCTCTTGACGAAGAGAAAGTAACTTCAATTTTGACTGATCTAGGATTTAAAGTTGATCGACATGAAGATACTGAACTTGCATACCCTGATGGGGTACATTTTGATGTTACTGTACCGACGCATCGCACAGATGATGTTTCAATCCAGGAAGATATTTTCGAAGAAGTTGCACGAGTATACGGCTACCATAACTTGCCAAACAATATCTCGCCCCTTACATATATTAAACAACCAAAACATATTTCAAACTTATATAAAGTTCAGTACCGTTCAAAATATTTTCTTAAACACTTAGGCCTTCATGAATTTCTGAATTACTCTATGGTTTCAGGTGAGCTGCTTACCCAACTTGATTTTAAACTTGCAGATCATCTAAAACTTGCAAATACGATCTCTCAAGAAATTGAATATATGCGAACGTCACTCTTGCCATCAGTCATAAAAAATATGCGGGACAATCAAGGAAAAATAGATACGTTAAAACTTTTTGAAATTGCCAAAATATACGAACCACGTCCTCGTGCAGGGGATCTTCCCAATGAGTGTCATCGACTTGCAATTGCAGTAAATACTGATTTCAATGATTTGAAAGGTATCGTAATGGCACTATTACATGAACTCAATATCGACGATGTCACCATTCAAGATGGAAAGCACACCCTCATGTCACAAGCTGCAACAATTCGTTTGGGTAACAATACTATCGGATCATTGGGCATGCTTCATCAAAAGTATGCAGACACTCTTTCACTTTCCCAAGCGATACATATTGCTGAAATTGATTTTGAACCAGTGATCCAAAACTACCAAGTGATGCACCAATACCATGCGCCGTTGCAGTTTGCAGTGGTCAAACTGGATCTAACACTTATAAAAAAGTTACCATATCAAAAGATGGTTGATATTTCACATGAAAACTCAAAGCTTTTACAAAATGTCGAGTATGTCAGTTCGTTTGAAAATAAAATTTCGTTGCGATTTTATTTTTCATCAGAAACAAAAAACATTACTGAAAAAGAGGCACTACTTGAACTTGAACAGATTCGGACTGCCTTAAATTCATGATACCGTCCTTTTATGAATACAAAACTGGTACATTTTCTCACCACCGATAGTCTTCGACTCCCCGGACTGCTTTACGAACCGAAGGTAAAAACGAAAAAAATCGCACTCTATCTTCATGGATGTGGCAGTGCTTCAATATTTTATTCTGAAAAAGTAAATATATTTGCAAAGCATTTACTCAAGAAAAACATTGCGTTCATTCCCTTTAACAATAGGGGAGCGCATTATATAAAAACATTGAAACAAATTCTTCCTGATGGAACGGAAAAACGAATGAGGTTTGGGACTTCCTATGAACTGATTAAGGATTGTGTCAAAGATATCGATGGAGCGGTAGCGTTCTTGCGCGAAAAGGGGTATGAAACATTTTATATCGTTGGTGAGTCGACGGGAGCGAATAAAATCGTGGTGTATGATTATTATGCAAAACAGAATCCGTTCTCAAAATACGCACTGATTGCAGGAGGAGATGATACCGGCTTGTATTACAACCAACTGGGGAAAACAACGTTCTTTCACGCACTCCAAAAAAGCAAAGATAAAATCAATGAAGGAAAGGGAACGAAACTCGTACCAAAGTACCTTTCTGAATCTCCGTTTTCGTATCAGTCACTTTATGACGTTCTCAACCCTGATGGCGACTACAATATATTTCCTTTTTATGAATATCTTAATAAACTGAAGCTTTCGAAAAAGACCCTTTTCAAGGAATTTAAGAATATTAACAAACAATGCCTTGTGGTCTATGGATCGAATGATGAATTCTGTTATGGAGATGTTCCGGCTTGTATCAACGCTTTGAAAGCTCACAGGGGAAATAAAGGCATCTTCACCTTTCAAATAATCCGTGACGGTGGTCATGGCTTTGAGGGAAAAGAAGAAGAACTTGCGGAAAAAATAGGTGATTGGCTGCTGAAGTCCTGATATAATAATGATATGTCACGACTCACCTCCAAAGATCAGCAACGGATTGACGCTTTGATCGAGAACCTTCGTATGAAGACAGGGCTCTCGTTTCCCGAGGGAAATCTGGTCGACCTTGCAAAAGCGCTTGGTGTCGAAGTTTTTGAATCAAAATTTTTAAAGCACGACAATATTGACGGCTTTTTGGAGTATCCCAAAAAATCAACTGAGAACCCAAAAATATATCTGAATAAGGATCGTCCTTCCGAACGGAAGAAATTTACCCTCGCACATGAACTTGGTCATTTTGTTCTTCACAACAGTGATAAAAGAAAATATCGAATAGATGATCTGGACTATTCACAAAGAAATAAAGAAACAAAAGAAGAAACGGAAGCTAACTATTTTGCTGCGACATTACTCGTGCCCGAAAAAAAGCTGAGATCCATTCTGGGTCTCTCAAAGGGTGATATTGCGTTTGCTGCCCAGTACTTTGGCGTTTCTAAACCGGTTATTGAAAATCGAATCAAATGGTTGCAAAAAAACAAATAACACCGCAACAAACTCAGCATAGTGGTATTCGTATAGACGAGACGGTTCCGGTCGACGAAATAGAAAAAACATTCGAGATCGACAAGAAAGAAATTCTCTTTGAAGGGCTTATGAAAGAGCGAGCGGAGCAGAGAAAACAAATGATGTCACTGGTGATCACGCTTTCGTATTTATCCTTTGGGATCCTTGCGCTCATCATCATTGCACAGGGCATTATACGGATTATGACTGCCAGAGATACATTCCTCATTCTGGACAATTACCAGTTCAACATTGTATCAGTATATATTTTTGGACAAATGATAGGGGTAATGACCATCATCGTAAAACTTCTTTTTGATGACAAAAAATACCTCGATAAACTATGATTATTTCCAATCTTCATTTACCCCTATTTTGACTTCAGATGACGTGACCTTGTCTTTTTCATTGCGCGCCTCAACTCTGATCGTATGCTTTCCATTTTCTAAATCAAACGTCTCACGGATCTCATCACGGTTCCCTGAAAGATTTTTCTTTTCTACGCCATCTATAAATATCTTGGTCTCACGAATGGGGGAAAGAGACGTGATTTTCGCATATACTTCAATAGACTTTGCATCAATGCGTTTTTCATTTTCTGGGCTTTTTATGGATATCGCAACCTCGTCTGACCGAGCTTCTGAGGTTTCGGTCGGGTAGTGGTATTTCCCATCTTCTTGGGTGCGCGCCCACTCGTCAATCGCGTCCTGCCATCGATTCACCCCGTCGCCGGAGATGGGATCACTTTCGGTGATGACGATAAACTCTTTTTCTTCATAGTTTCCCGATCGAATTTCTACGTCATTTGCGAGCTTGCCGGTCTCCTTTGATATTTTCAAAACTTTATAATAAGGAGATACTTCTTTTGGAACCGTATCTTTGACAAAGTACTCAGTTCGTTTCGGGTATCCGTCTTTCGGGAGTCCACCAAGATAGGCATCAATCTCAACTGCTTCGATGGTATCGGGCTTCTCCATGATGCCATCGCCAAACTCAGCAAGAAGCGCCTGCATGACGTCGTGCCAAATCGGTGATGCGCCGGTTGCGCCTGATGCAATGGCTTGATTCATTTTAGCATTATCATTGTTGCCCACCCAGACTCCAAGGGCAATATCGGTGGTAAACCCAACCGCCCAGTTGTCCCGCTTATCGTCAGTGGTACCACTTTTCACCGCTACTGTTTTCCCCGGAATACGCAGATATGAATTTGCACCAAACGTATCGATGCGTGCATTGTTGTCTGAGAGAATGTGTGAAATAATGAAGCTGATTTCTTTTGAAAGCACTTCTTGTACGTTTGTTTCCTTTTGCACAAAAATCTTTTTATCGTTAAAGTCAGTAATCTCTATAACTCCGTATGGCTCAACTTTTTTCCCTTCATTAGCAAATACGGAAAATGCTTGTGTCAGGTCTAGGAGGGTTGTCTCACCACCGCCAAGTGACGCTGATAATCCAAGATTGCTGATGTTTTCTTCCGTTGGCTCAAGGGCATCCAAACCCATCTCATACCCAAGTTGCAAGAAGTCATGAATACCCACCATGGCAAGCATCTTGACCGCAGGGACATTGAGTGAGTTCCCTAGTGCAAAACGAAGCTGTACCGGTCCCCGATATTTCCCATCATAATTGACCGGCACATAATCCTCACCAATTACATTGGGAAACACTGTCTGCACATCAGTGATAACACTTGCTGCGGTGTACCCCTTCTTAAGGGCAACCGCATATTCAATAGGTTTTAAGGTGGATCCCGGCTGCCGATTGCCTTGGGAAACGACGTCATATTTTCCATACTCATCATTTGAATAGTCATATGACCCCACATACACAATGATCTCTCCCGTATCGGGCGCGATCGCCACAAGCGCACCATTGCCGACATTGTGCTTGTCAAGTGCTTCAATCTCATCAAAAACAATTTTTTCCGCTTCTTTCTGCAGTTTTACATCCAATGTCGTTTTTATTTTAACGCCTTGATTTAAGATTCCCGGTCCAAACTGTTTTTCAATTTGGTCCTTAATATAAAAGACAAAGTGTGGGGCGGTAATATTGTTGGTCTGTTTTGAAAATTTCAGCTTCTCAAGCTGAGTGAGCGCCTTCTCTTCGCCATCTCGGTCAATATATCCATCTTCCCTCATCCGCCTTAAAACATCCTTAGTTCGTGCTTTCCATGCATCTTTTTCTCCAATAAACGGAGAATACACGGAGGGCTGCTGAGGAAGACCCGCGAGAAATGCTGCTTCAATGAGAGAGAGGTCTTTTGGTTCTTTGTCAAAATATCCCTTTGCGGCAGAACCGACCCCCCAATAACTTCCACCGTACGGTGCTTCATTTAAATACATCGTGAGAATCTCATCTTTGTCATATTGTTTTTCCACTTGATAGGCAAGAATGGCTTCTTTAATTTTTCGCGAGAGACGCCGCTCGGAGGTAAGAAGTACATTTTTAATAAGCTGCTGGGTGATCGTAGATCCTCCTTGCGGATTTCCTAAAAGTGAGTTGATTCCGGCTCGGATAATACCAAATTCGGATATGCCTTTGTGCTCGTAAAAACGTTTGTCTTCTATCGAGACGGTCGCCTGTTTCATCACTTCGGGAACTTCATCTGCAGCGACCGGAACACGATTTTTGTCTTCATACATCTCATATATGACTTCGTCATTTCGATCATAAAAAACGGTTGAGTTTTCTCGTGTTTCCGAGAGCTTTCCCGGTTCAGGTAAATCTCTCCCATACCATGCAAAAAGTACAACTGCGCCAAGATATCCCACGATAATAACAACAATAATTCCCACCACACCATAAAGCATGAGTTTTTGTTTATTGAGTTGAGGAAAGCGCTTTTTCCTGCGCCGCATTGGTACATATGCCATCAGATCATTGTAGCATATTGAGGGAGACAGTCGATGGGATGGGGGGGGAGATATCTGTCTTATGGTGGCCTGTTGTGGTCAAGCCTTTTTTTTCAAATTTGGAGGTCACAAATTGTGACTTCCAATGAGTAATTTTTATTTTATCAGTCAGCTTTCCTGACATTTTTGTCATTCAAAAATATAATTAGTGTAATTACACTAATCTCGAGATGATCAGTCATACTGAAGGCATGTCAAAAGCGCAAAGATTTCAAAAGTAATCAGGAAGTAATTTACCCTTCCCTTGGTATGATGTCCAGGTAATGGAAAATTGGATAAAGTGCGTTCATGAGACGAATTCGTAGAAATTCAAAAGAGTCAATATTGGAAGCAGAGATCTCTATTTTACCAGGAGCTAACGTCAAAGTAATTTACAAATATCGAGAAATTTATAAACAAGCTCGCACTTTAACAGAGATAACAAGTGTTTCTCTAAATATCAAAATCGGAGATGATTGGGTAACAATTGTGTATTATGATAATACTCATGCTAACATCCTTCATCGACATATCAGAATTGTTTTAAATAATGAGTCCGAGATACCAACAGATGGTTTTATCATGGAAGGAATTCCTAGAGACCTTCTTACGTGGGTGATTCATGACTTAACTGAAAATTTTATGAATTACATTGAATCATTTATTGGGAGAAACCCAGAAATTGAAGAGAAGATTGATATCTTTTAACTGTTCTCACCAACTATTTATTTTTATAGGATATGATTTATAATATAAACTCGTTTAATCTAACTATTCCAATCTTTAAAAAATTGAGTTATATTTAATTTATGTCAAATACTGAATATATAAAACTAAAACTAGAGTTTGCAAATAAACTTGCAAAATATATTGCAGACCAACCTGAATTATTAGAAAAATTTTCAGGTTGTTCTTATGTGATTTACACGAGTAACAAAGAATTCAATAAGAAAAATCCTTTGCTCATAAAAAGTCTAAAAGAAGAAAATAAAAAAATAGTGAAGGCAACCTTCAGAGATACTTCAGATATCTGGTCTTTTATTCCACTTGCGTAATCAATTTTTGTTAAAACAAAAAAACGCCCCGTAGAACGTGCTTTTGTCAATACGCGCCCTACGGGTGTTTTTCCCCGTTAGACGTTTTCATTAAAAACACGTTCAGCTTTCCTGACTGTGAGGCAAGAGGTGTGTATAATTTGGGAGAAAGGAACCTAGAAAGTATATTCAATATCTATTAAAATATTGCAGTACAGTCATTACATACTAAATTAACTTGACAATTAAGATCTGTTGGTTTATCATAATATGTATGACAACAAAGAAGCTGAAAGAAATTGCAGAAATAATCTCGGGCTATAACTTCCGATCATCAATCCAAGAAGAAGAAAATTCTTCTTTATTTGTACTTCAGTCGAAAAATATTACTTCGGAAACATATATCAATGAGAATAATATTATCAAAATCGAGAATAAAGCATTCAAAACAGCGGCATTCATTCAAAATGAAGACATAATTATCTCATCAAGAGGTTCGTTCCGATCTGCAGTTGTGAAATCTGATAAGACAATTATTGTATCTTCTTCTTTATATATTATTCGTATTACGAGTGATTTGGTATTACCAGAATATGTATCATTGTGCCTAAATTCTCGAAAAGCACAGAGTCAACTTCTTCAATCTTCAACCGGAGCAGTCATTAATAATTTAAAAATTCAGAGCCTCAAAAATATAAAGTTGACTATTCCTGACCTGGAATTTCAAAAAAAAATCGTCGATTTGCACACCACAGGCTCACTGTTCAGTAAATTACTTATCAAAAAGTCCAATCTTGTGAAAGATTTGGCTGTTGAAATGATCAACACATTATAAATAAATTAAACTATGACATCTCCCAAAAAATACTCTCAAGAGGAATTAAATAAAACTTTATGGTCAGCAGCAGATTCATCTAGAAGTCAACTCGCAGCAGAAACCTATAAAGATTATGCACTTCCCATGCTCTTTTTCAAGTACCTAAGTGATCAATCTAAGAAGAAACATGCAGAATACAAAAAGAGATATGGTACTGATGAAAAACGTCTTGAAGAAAAAATGAAATTGGATCGGTTTTATTTACCACTAAAGGCTTCATTTGATTATATCTATAGTCAACTTGAAGTTGATAATTTAGGTGAAGAAATAAATAAAGCTCTTCACAAGATTGAAGATGCAAATAAAGAGAAATTGGAAGGTGTATTTCAAGTAGATTTCAATTCAGAAGCAATACTCGGGAAACTAGATCAACGAAATAAAATGTTAAGAAATTTAGTTAAAGACTTTTACAAAATAGATCTTTCAGATGTAGATGATGATCTCATCGGAAACGCATACATGTACATGATCGGTAAATTTGGAGCAGATGCAGGTAAAAAGGCGGGAGAATTTTTTACCGTTCGGCCTGTTGCAAAGCTTGTGGCAATGCTTGCTGAACCACAAATAGGGGATAGAATTGCAGATCCTGCGGCAGGTTCTGGAGGCTTGCTTTTACTCGCAGGTGAAGAGGTAGAAAAGAAAGGTTCCAATAATTATGCTCTTTACGGTCAAGAATCAACGGGATCAACTTATCAGCTTTCTCGAATGAATATGTTTCTTCATGGAAAAGATTCAGCACGACTTGAGTGGGGTGATACATTAAACAATCCGCAACTTGTAGAGAACGATGAGCTTATGAAATTCGATACACAAGTGTGCAACCCTCCTTTTTCACTTAAAAAATGGGGAGCAGAAAACGCAGAAGCAGATAAATATAATCGCTTTTGGAGGGGGGTTCCACCAAAAGATAAAGGTGATTATGCGTTTATTACTCACATGGTAGAAACAGCCAAACCAAAGACAGGAAAAGTAGTCGTAATTGTGCCACACGGAGTATTATTCCGAAGCGGAGCGGAGGGTAAAATCCGAAAACAGTTTATTGAAGAAAACATAATAGATACCGTAATCGGTTTACCGGCAAATTTGTTCCAAACAACCGGTATCCCTGTTGCAATTCTGATAATCGATCGATCAAGAGAAAAAGGCGGTGCAAACGAAAATAAAAAAAATATTTTCTTTATTGAAGCATCGAAAGAATTCACCTCTGCAAAAGCGCAGAATATATTGACTGAAGAAAACATCGAAAAGATATTCAAGACGTATAAGGATCGTAAAGATATAAAGAAATTCGCCCGAAAAGTACAGATAGATGAAATAAAAGAAAATGATTACAACCTAAACATTACCCGTTACGTGGATACCTTCATTGAAGAAGAACCAGTAGATATTCAGGCAAATTTGAAAGAACTCTCAGAACTTGAACCAGAGCTTGAAAAGCTGGAAAAGCAGATGAATATGTATTTGAAAGAGTTACAAATTATATAAACATATATGGATCTTGCACTTGTAAATATTCAACAAAATCTTGATGAAATAAAGAAAATAGAACAAGATTTAGAGTATTGGTCAGCACGAGATCTTATGATAGTGCTCGGATACAAAACATGGAGAAAATTTGAAGAAGCAATTCGTCGTGCAAAAGAAGCCTGTATGACAAGCGGATATGAAAGTAATGACCATTTTGTCTCCTCCGGCAAAAAGGTTTCAACTGGCTCTGGTGCGATACGAGAAATCGAAGATATATTGTTGACTCGATTTGCTTGTTATCTTGTAGCTCAAAATGGAGATTCTCGAAAACCTCAGATAGCACTCGCTCAAACATACTTTGCTACTCAAACTCGTAAACAAGAACTTTTAGAAACTCGAGAAAATGAAAACAAAAGGCTTGAAGCACGGGTAAAGCTTCGACAAACTGAAAAAAAGATAGTACAAACTGTCTATGAACGAGGTATTCGTAAGCCAGTAGAGTTTGGAGTATTCAAAGACAATCATATAAAGGCACTGTATGGAGGTATCTCTACTGCACAGCTGAAAAGGCGAAGAAGCATCCCGCATACAAGAGCACTTGCAGACTTTGACACTGATATTGAATTGAAGGCAAAAGATTTTTCACTTGCTATGACTGACCATAACATCAAACAAAAAAATATTCGTGGCCCACACCAAATGAATAGAGAAGTTGTAAAAAATAGCAGAGCAACAAGGCGAACATTGCTATCGAGAGATATCCGGCCAGAAACCTTGAATGCTCAAGAAGATTTGAAAACAATTGAAAGTAGGCGGAAGAAGGAGTTAAAAATTGAATAGGAATTTGATAGTGAAAGGAAATGGTATGAAAATAAACATAACAAAAAAACACTATTGGAATCTGATTCGAGCTCTGTATATGGCCGACTGGATGGCAAATGCTATTTGTGAGGCAGATATGAAAGAAGATGAGGAAATCAAAGATGTTCGTAATTACTTTTTTTCTTTTGCAAAGGAAATGGGATACGAAGAGTATGTGGAATATGACAAGGAACTGGGCAAGCATTATGCCACATTTGAATTGGATGATGAGCCATCAATAAGAAAGCTCATCGAGAGATATGATAACCATGCTTTTTGGGATGAAATAGCAGAGCGATTGGGCGAACGAGATTTTTTTCAAAAATACACAAAAGATGAAATTAAAAAAATGAGCGACGACGAACGCTTTACCAAACGAATAAAATGCGCTATTGCATGGGAAGAGGAGTTTGAAAAATATGGAGTGGAGAGATTGGGAATTATAAAAAAGGCAAGAAAAATTAAAGGAGTTGGGTATTAAGTAATTATCAATTTGCACGAAAGGGAAAAAATATGAGATTAGGAGAAATAAAAAATATAATTGAAACCGTGCTTACCGAAGATAATCAAATAATAATTGAGAATGAATCGTTATTTGGCGATCAAGCATATCTGATTAAAAACTTTCAAGAAATCGTTAATGCTTACGATATACTCAATGATCAAAGCTGGAATGACGTTGATGATAATCAGTTAAAGTCAGTTGTTGAGAAATATCGTGCAGTGGAAAATCCGGTTCAATTAGATCAGCCAGAATTTAATATCCTCAATGCATATATATCAACATTAAATCAAAAAATACCATACTATTACTCAACTTTGGAATCAGTAGTCCAAGAACAAGACGAAAAGATTATTAATATTAAATTATCAGAAAAAATAAATTCACTGACGGGTTTGAATGAATTAAATAAAAGATTAGAAAAAACTTTAAAATTATTTAACGTTGACGGAGAATTTGAATTCAAAGGATTCGATAAAGGTAGCGATTGGTACGTGATACTTGCAGCAGGATTCTATTCTTATCAATTTTTAGTTCATGGACTTGATATCGCAAAAAAATTCTACGAAACACGAGAAGCATATTATAAATCAAAGGACGCGGAACTAAATTATAAAGCTTCATTAAAAAAAGAAGAAGAATTTTCTCGAAAAGAGCTGGAGGAATACACTAAAAGACGACTAGATCTAATTATTGAAGAAAAAGTTAATGAAGCTATTGAGAAAATACAGAATACAAATGGAAAAACTAAGGAAGAACTACAAAACCAATTAGTTAGAGGTGTTAAGGAACTAGTGAAAGAATTGGGTGAAGGTACTGAATTCCACTTATCATTAAATCCACCTGAATATATTACTGGAAGTATTGGTAGTTTACGAATAGATTATAAAAAAGTAAGAGCAATTCAAGAAGCAGAAAAAAAACAAATTGAGGAAAAGAATCCTAAAATACTAACGGAACCTGACGAAACAAATGAAAATTTAGAACATAAAGAATAATAGTTTTAAAAACACTTATGGATATATCAATAATTATTGCATCAGTTGCTTTATTAATAGCATTTTGGCAAGCATTCTTATCTAAACAACAATTAGATCAAGCAAAAGAAACTAAAAGCGATACTGGAAAATTACTTGATGAAATTAAAGCAAAAGTAAATAAAATTGAAACAATTTCCGATGAAACGAGAAAAGATATTAAAGAACAAGTTTCAAAACTAATTGATAAGCAGGATGAAACTATTAAATCTTTATTGGCGACTCCACAAAAAAGTGAGCAAAATCAAATGATGATGCAACTACTTGGCCCAATGTTAGCAAACCCTGATAATTTAGAAAAAATTATGAAATTAGCCGAAAAGAATCAACAAAAATGAAATCGAATAATACTTATCCAACAAATTGGTATTATGGAACAATACAAAATTTAGTTGATCAAAACATTGTTGATAAACCACTGGATGGGAATCATGGCAACATTCATCCAAAATCTTCTGATTTTGTTGAAAGCGGAATTCCCTTCATAATGGCAAATGACATAGTAAATGAGAAGGTTAAACTGTCTAAATGCCATTTTATTTTATTCCTACAGGCAGAAAAACTTCAAAAAGGATTTAGCAAACCTGGAGATGTTTTATTGACACATAAAGGTTCAGTAGGAAATACAGCAATAGTTCCAAAAATAGACACTCAGTATATTATGCTTTCACCCCAAGTGACATATTACAGAGTTATTAAAAAAGAAAAAATAAATAACTATTATTTATTTCAATTTTTCCAATCAAATAAATTTCAATAATTATTAAAAAACCTTTCAGGGGGAGGAACTCGCTCATATATTGGAATAACAGCACAACGAAAGTTGCCTATTTCTCTCCCTCCCCTCCCCGAACAAAGCCGCATTGTAGCGGTCTTGGAAACATGGGATAAAGCAATAGAAAAGCTGACGGAAAAAATTGAGATGAAGAAGAATATTAAAAAGGGATTGATGCAAGATCTTCTTTTTGGTAAAAGACGTCTACCAACATTTAAGGAAAAATGGAAAAATGCACAATTAGTCGAAGTATGTAATATAAATATGGGACAATCTCCTTCGTCAGCTGCCTACAATGAAAATGGTAAGGGATTACCTCTTATTCAAGGAAATAATGATATTAAAAATAAAAAAACAGTAAGTAGAATTTGGACTACAGAAATTACAAAAATAGCTAATAAAGGAGATCTTATCATGACAGTTAGAGCACCTGTAGGGAATTTAGGTATTGCTCAAGAAAAAATATGTATAGGGCGAGGAGTCTGTGCTATTTCTGCAAGTAATAATTCAGATGTTAATTTTATATTTCAAATTCTTAAATCATATGAATTAAAATGGAAATCTCTTGAGCAAGGATCAACATTTACAGCAGTAAACAGTTCAGATATAAAAAGATTAAAAATAAGTATACCTCTTTTTAAAAATGAACAAGCCGCCATCGCTAATATTTTTATTACTGCAGATAATGAAATCGAAACCCTTGAAAAAAAACTTTCTTTTCTGAAAGATCAAAAAAAATATTTATTAAATAATTTAGTTACTGGTGAAATTCGGACGCCTGTAAATATGGCGCATTCGCCACAATTAAAAATTATGCCAATATAGCTAATATGACTAATAAAAATTTCGATAATACAAAACTGGTCATCTTTGAAGAAAAAGAGGTTCGTCGCGCATGGCACGATGAAAAATGGTATTTTTCTATCTCTGACGTTGTACAGATATTGACTGATTCAAACGATGTAAAACAATATGTTAAAAAAATGCGAATGCGTGATCCTGTGCTTTCTGTCAACTGGGGTACAATCTGTACCCCCCTTCAAGTGATCTCTAAAGACGGTAAAAAACGTAATGAAAACATGTCTGATACTGAAGGTATTTTCCGTATCATTCAATCGATATCATCTCCTAAAGCCGAGCCTTTCAAACGTTGGCTTGCAAAAGTTGGCAAAGAAAGAATTGATGAGATTGCAGATCCTGAGTTGGCAGTAACAAGAGCCAAAGAAATATATGATAAAAAGAGCTACCCAAGAGACTGGGTTGATAAGCGCATGCGAGGTATTGCAGTAAGAAATACGTTAACTGACGAATGGAAAATGAGAGGTGTATCTAAGGGTTTTGAGTATGCAATTTTAACAGATGAAATTTACAAGGCAACTTTTAATAAAACAGCCAAAGAATATATGGATCACAAAGGATTGGATAAAAAAGCAAAAGATAATTTACGTGATCACATGGGAGACATAGAACTTATCTTGACTATGCTGGGTGAAGCTACTACTACAAAAATCACAACACAAAAGGATACTAAAGGATTGTCAGAATTAAAAAAAGATGCACAGGTCGGCGGAAGTGTTGCGGGGCGAACCAGAAAAGATATTGAAAAACAGACGGGTAGGAAGGTAATTTCAAAAGATAATTTCAAAAATAAAAAATTATTAAAAGGTAAAATTAAGAAATAATATATGTTAGAAAACGTAAATTTTGACGAAGCAAAACAATCTCAACTCACAGCAGTGGAGCTACTTATTAACATGGGTTACATATATATTTCACGTGAAGAAGCATTGGAACAAAGAAAAAGTGACACCTCCAATTTCCTACTTCAAGATATAGCAGCACAGAAACTCATGGAAATAAACAACTACGAAGTAGATGGAAAAGAATATGAATTTAGTGAAAAAGATGTACAAGACGCAATAGATGAGTTAGAAAATATTCCATACGAAGGTCTCATAGATACTGCCCAAAAAATATACAACATCATCATGCCCACAAGCGGAGGGAAAACTATAAAAATAAGCCATGGAGGTAGGCCAATGTCTAAAAACTTTCGTTTTATAGATTTTAAACATCCAGAAAATAATGCATTTCATGTCTCAGTAGAATATGTCGCGAGTGGAAAGCAAAATATACGAGTAGATATCATTGTTTTTATAAACGGTATTCCATTTGCAGTAATTGAAAATAAAAAATCTAGTAAAGAACTAGAAAAAGGAATTGATCAAATTAACAAATATCAAGGTCCAGAATTCTGTCCAAAATTATTTACCTATACACAACTTCTTGCAGTAACAAACAGTAAAGAATTTGAATATGGGACTACCGGCACAGGTAAAAAATTCTATACCCACTGGAAAGAAAAGAGCTTGGAAAACGATACTAAGGAAGAAATGATTTCAAAACAAAACCAAAAGGCTTCTGAATTAATAGCTATCCAAATTCCTTTAGAAGTGTACGAACAACTTCTGAACGACTTGAATGGTTCAACTGCTAGACATAACCAAAAATTAGAAAGACTTCCAACGGAACAAGATAGAAGTATTGTTACTCTCTTTAGCCCAAAAAGGCTTTTAGATTTGACTAAAAATCATATTCTATTTGATGCTGGTATTAAAAAAATTTCAAGATACCAACAATATTTTGCAATTCGCAAAATGCTAGAACGAATTACTACCGAAAGACAAACTCCCCATGGTACAGCACGAGAAGGCGGACTTGTCTGGCATACGCAAGGATCGGGTAAGTCTTTAACTATGGTGACTTTTGTAAAAGCACTTATCGAAGATCCCCATATTCAAAATCCAAGAGTAATTATAGTGACCGATCGAAAAGATTTAGATAAACAAATCAAAGATACGTTTGTGAACTGCAACTTAAAGAAAGATGTAATTAAAGCAACAAGTGGAAAACATTTATTTGACTTAATAAAAGATAAAAATTTATCGGTTATTACAACACTTATTCATAAATTTGAACCTGCAAGAAATAAGAATAAAGAATTTACGGACACAGATAAGAATATTTTTGTACTTGTAGATGAAGCACACCGGAGCCAAACGGGAATTGCAAATTTTGAAATGAATAAAATAATTCCAAACGCTTGTTATATTGGGTTCACTGGTACGCCACTCATGAAGAATGAAAAGGAAAGCTGGAGGAAATTTGGTGGTTATATAGATAAATATACAATTGACGATGCACTTGAAGATAAAATTATTCTGCCTCTTATATATGAAGGGCGATATACTCCTCTGGAGCAAAATGAAAAGCAAATTAATAGACGATTTGAAAGACTCACTGCAGAGGTGAAAGATAAACAAAAAAAAGAATTACAAGCATATGCAACAACAAAGATTATTAAAAATAATCCTAACGTAATCGAAGAAATTGCAATTGATGTCGAGAAACATTTCACAGATTACTTTAAAAATACAGGGCTTAAAGCACAACTCGTTGCGCCATCAAAATATTCTGCTGTTTTATTCCAAAACTTTTTTGAGAAAAATGGAAAAATTCAAACTGCTGTTGTCATTTCAGACGAACATGAAGACGGAAATGAAGAAGATCTACATAAAAAAGAAGTAGTCTCTTATCTTAATTCCGTTCGTAATAACCATATTAGTGTAGAAAAATATGAAAAAAGCGTAATTGATAGCTTTAAACACAACCCCGATGGAGTGGAGATAATTATTGTGGTAGATAAACTACTGACTGGCTTTGATGCTCCGAGAAATACCGTACTTTATCTTGCGAAAGATCTACACGATCACGGGCTTCTGCAAGCAATTGCTCGTGTAAATCGTTTGTTTGAAAATAAAAAACTTCCTAAAACAACAGGCTTTATTATTGATTACTCTGAAAATGCAAAAAATATTAAAACGGCAATGAAACTGTTTGGTAATTATGACGATGATGATGTGAAAGGAACGCTTATAGATGTATCTGATAAAATCCAGGAACTTGAACAAAGTTTTGGAGAAATCCAAGATATTTTTAAGACAATTAATTCTTCTGATGACGAAGAATTTCTCCAATTTCTTGCAGATGATCCAACCCGTGATATATTCTACAAAAAGCTGAATGAATTCATACGTAAATTGAATGAATGTTATGTGCTTCAGGATTTTGTTCATGAGTTTAAACATTTAGACATGTATAAAAGAGAGTTAAAAAAACTCATGGAACTCAGGAAAACTGCCAGTTTAAAATATGCTGACAGAGTAAATCTTGCAGATTACAAATATTCTTTAATAAATATTCTTGATCAGTATGTAGATGCACAAAGTGTAGAACTTCTAACGAAACAAATAAACATAACAGATCGAAAACAATTTGATGAGGCCATTGATGAATTGAATTCAGATAAATCTAAAGCTGAAGCAATTGCAGCTCAAATGGATAGAACTATTGCCGAAAATATGGAAAATGACCCTGTGTTTTATGCACGTTTTTCCGAAAAAATATCGGAAATAATTGAACAAATGAAAGCTAAAAAAATGGCAGATATAGAAGCACTTAAGCAACTGAAGCTTGCCCGAGACTCAATGTTGAGTAAAAAAGATGATGGGCTTCCTTCAGAAATTGAAATATATAAAGGTTCTGATATCTTTTATAGAAACCTTCGTGACAATGTTAGTCAATATGATATTTCCGAAGATTCGTATATCCAAATAGTATTAGAAATTGCAAAAATAATAAAACAAGAAGCAATAGTTGACTGGTATAAAAATTTAGATGTTAAAAGAAAAATAATGAATAAAATTGATGATTATTTATATGACGAAGTAAATAACAAAATGAATATTAGTATATCTTACAAAGATATGAAAAAGATTATTGAAGACTCACTATTACTGGCAGAGCATAATCATGAACTATTTTCATAACTATGAATATTTTTCAGTACGGCAAAAATAGGTACGAATACGAATTAATAAAAGAAAATAGGAAGACTCTAAGTTTAACTGTTAAACCAGACCTGCGAACTACTTTAAAATGTCCAATTAATGCAAGCGCTGAGAGAATTGAAAACTTTCTTAGAAGAAAGTGGAGTTGGTTGGAGAAGCAGCTCAACTACTTTAGGAAGCATCAAAAACCAGAATCAAAAAAAGAATTTATTTCTGGTGAAAGCATATGGTACTTGGGAAGACAATACAAAATCCTTGTTAAGTCGTCATTAAAAAATTCGATTTCTTTAGATAAAAAACATTTTTATATTCATTCAAAATACCCTGTTGATGAGACTATAAGCAATAGGCTTATTGTAAATACTTGGATTAGAAGTAAGAGGAAAGATGTATTTAATAATCGTTTTCAAGAAATGAAAACTCGATTTGATTACAAAATGACGCCAAAACTTGTAATTCGAGATATGGACAAAAGATGGGGCAGTTTTATTAGTGAGTCAAAAATCGTACTGAATCCCAAACTGATTCACGTCTCAACGGAATGTATTGATTATGTAATTGTTCATGAGCTTTGCCACGTAAAGTACAAAAATCACAGTAAAAAATATTATGAGTTCCTTTCAGAAAAATTTCCTAATTGGGAAAGAGTTAAAAGTAAATTAGAATTGAGCACAACATAATTACTGTCAATAAGCTATATAATTTATGCAATAAATTCCAATCCATATATCAATAACTATTAAATATATTTTTCATTCTTCGGATCACTAATATTATTAACAAAATTTGCGACAATATGTCAATGACCCTCACACCTCTCATCCACAAATCCATCACCTTTGCCACAAAAGTACATAGTACCCAAAAACGTAAAGGAAAAGATATCCCATACATTACTCATCCCCTCACCGTCGCGCTTATTCTTTCCCGCGTGACACAAGATGAAAATATCATCTGTGCAGGGATACTCCATGATACGATCGAAGATTGTGAACCGTATGGATCGGTGACAAAAGAGTTTTTAGAAAAAGAGTTTAACGGAGAAATAGCTGGTATGGTAAATGCTGTCACTGAACAAGACAAAACACTTCCTTGGATGGAACGGAAAATGGCAGCTCTCTCGTATATCAAACATATGAATCATGATTCGCTCCTGGTCAAATCCGCAGACGTACTCCACAATCTAGTCGAGCTAAATGTTGATATTGCAAAATGGGGGGATAAAGTATTTGAAAGCTTTAATGCAAGCAAAGAAGATACCATCAAACGCTATGCAAAACTTATTCCTGAAATAAAAAAGGCATGGGACAAAAACCCACTGATATCTGACCTTGAATCTGCTCTGGTACAATTGACTGATCCTTCATAGTTTAAGTCTTGGCTTTCTCTTCAATCTTTTTCCCCACAGCTTTGATAGCTTGCAGATAGGATTTCTCAACCTCGCTCAGATTCTTTGCTTTGTATTTACGATATTCCAGAGTAGCTTTTTCTGTGGCTTTCTCATGACTTATCTCCTGAGTTTCCCACTTTCTAAGCCTCAAAATTAACAGGTTGATTTAACAAGCTTTTTGTTGTAAAAAAGTAGTGTGAAACCGCACTACGATAGAATTAGGAGGGTAAAGACTGCTTCAGGCTCAACAGCTATTCAAGTTGGATATTATCAA
>Ga0210057_1003374_pt1 | contig 22082 bp, 27 predicted proteins | sample CryGeyCG2114_010_2_FD_183968 | JGI IMG/M metagenome (GOLD analysis project Ga0210057, IMG submission 183968) | Groundwater microbial communities from aquifer - Crystal Geyser CG10_big_fil_rev_8/21/14_0.10 (SPAdes) (version 2) | ecosystem: Environmental > Aquatic > Deep subsurface > Groundwater ...
TGTTGGGGAAGAAGAAAATTGTGAGATTTGTGAAAGCAAGTGCAAGGTATGCCCGCCGCATCCTCCGAAAGCTACTAAGAATAATCCTTTAGGGATATGCGACCCTAAGCAGGGATATCCGTTTTCGAAAAATTGCTTGGATTATTTGAATGAGATAAGTTGCAAAACCTGTGTTGATGAGAACAAGAATCCGGAAGATGGAAGAGAGAAACTTGATATAAGAAAAAACGATGGGACTGTAGGGGTTAACCAGAATGGAGATTTTATTTGGAGCGGGACAAGTTTCGAGAAAGGAACTGGGAAAATTATTAAAGATACTAGTTCGAGTGCATTGTTTCCAAAATTAGAAGGAAATAATAAAGATGTTAAAAAGGACGACAAAGCTAATGAATATGACATTGATGGTAACTTTATTAAAGATGGGGAAGAGATTATAGACTGTAGGTTTGCTATGCCAATAATTTCTTCGCTAAAAAATACTTTTCCGATACACAATGATAATGCTTTTTATGGTGTCTGCAGAAATGGTATTTGCCAGCCAAAAGAGTGTACAAGTGATTGTGGAAAAGATAGAAGATACGAAAAGTGGCATGATTCTACTGGGAATAAAGTTACACCAATTGGACCTTTTGTTAATTTGGCAAAAACATGTGCGACTGGAAGTTATAGAGGATACACTAACTTAAAATATTCTGGTGCTTGGGCAGATTTGTTTAGTAATATAAAACCCAACTGCAGAGTTGAAAAACAAGGAAATCAAGGAACTTGTTATTATGATATGAACGGGAAGAAACTTGCAAGTGAGTGGTATGGTTTGCCAATTGAAGATTTTATAAAAAAATGTAAAGATGAACATAATAAAAATGGCAATATGGCTTATTATTATATTACGACAGACTGGAATTATTTAAATGGGGCTTATTGTTATTGTAGTAAAGCTAAGATAGAATTAACCCAATTTGTATCAATTACTATTGAGTTTAAAACCGAAAAAATTCAGCTGGCGACTCTTTCTTTTATTATTAAAAACCATATAAAAGATGATAGAGAAGATTTAAGAAGTTTATTGGATTTTGTCAAAGCTTGGGTCACAGGTTAATGATCTAGGTTTTGCATCATTATTTTCCATATGCTTTTTTTACCTTCTTTCTCTTCTTTTTTCTCTTGTTCTATTGTTTTATACGTTTCTTTTAAAATTTTAAACGGAATTACCCCTCGATTCTCTGTACCTCGACTTCCTACCTCTATTATTGAACCATCAGGCATTTCGCCAATAAATCCATCTCTCCAAGTAAGATAGTGTTGACCATTTCTTAGTTTTATCGCCACCCCTGCAGTCCACTTTCCCCGCTCTTTTCTACTTAATTCTTCATTTACTTCTCCAGGGTATATTACCCCGTCATAATGTTTTCTGTCGTCGCCATCAAAAACATCGCCCCTATAGTAGATTTTTCCGTTTTTTTTGTAAATCTCATAATTCCAATTTCTTCTTTCTGTTTCGCCATGTACATATTTAGTGATATGTTCTCCCTTATGCAATCCTTCTCTTTGGTAGTCTTTTTGAATTGCCTTGCATCCGCTACCAAACCCCAAGATAGCAGCTATTGCTCCAACTCTCAACCATTTCATAAATCGTCCTCTACCTTCTATTTTCTTCTTCCCTCCTGTTTTTTCTTCTAAATTTTCGGTTGCCATTCCTCGCGTGTCTTTCCCCTCCTTCTTCAGGAATTTTTTAATGTCAGAAATCTTTCCCGATTTCTGAGCACTGTCAAAATTTTTATTTTGGTAAAATTTTGAGTTTTGTTTATTTCTCCTCCTTTTTTGCCCTTTCCCATATCCTTCTTATGGCTTCTGAAGTTTTTAAGGTTTTTGTCAATTCTGTTCTGTGAGCATCATCCATGAGAGAATTATTATAAAAATGCCTCCGAAGGCGGCTAGAACATAGCTTAACCAGCCGAAATTTTTGAATTTTATAAATAATAATGCTCCTCCAAGGATGCCAAAAAACACAATCATTGCAAAGTCTTTCAAGCTTATTTTCTTTTTTTCACCCATGCTTAAGTTATAAGGGTCTAATCCTTCTGAATCTAGGTCTTCAAATTTTTCTCCGTTCCAAATCATCATTAGAACAAATAAACCTACAAGGAAAATCATAAACCAGAAAGCGTTAATAAAGCTGAGAAAGTCTGGATAAAATTCCCTTGCAAGAAGTAAAATTAAGAATGCAAATAAAAATATCTGAAATAAAACAGTTGTTATTTTTGTAAGTTTGCTTTCTTCCATTTTCTCCTCTCTTTTAACTAAATATCTTTAGCGATATTTAAATCTTGCTTTTAGAGCCGGCAAGATTTAAGATGGGGAAAGGTTTATAAACTAAAGTTAACATATATTAGTTATGGTTAATACGTATAAACTAAAGTTAACTAATCTTCAGCGTGACATTTTGAGGCTCTTATTTGTAAGGGCTGGAATTTTATTAAATCAGAAGCAAATAGCAAGGTCATTGAATGTCTCGCAGCCAGCAGTCATGAAAGCATTGCCTACCTTAGAAAAAGAAAATTTTATTTTAGTAAAAAAAGATAAAGAAACAAAAAGGTGGGCTATTGAACTAAACCGGAACAATTACAAGGTAATGCAGTTGAAAAGAACAGACAATCTAAAGCAAGTTTACGAGTCTGGCTTGTCTGATTTTCTTGAAAAGGAATTTGCAGGAGCTACAATAATTTTGTTTGGAAGTTATTCAAGGGGGGATGATGCTCCTTCTTCAGATATCGACATTGCAATAATAGGAAGAGAAGAAAAGAAAGCCGATTTACAACAATTTGAGAAGATGTTAGAGAGAAAGATAAGGATTAATTTTTATGATTCTTTTAAAGAGATACATAAAAACCTGAAAGAAAATTTAGCAAATGGTATTGGGTTGGCTGGAGGGATTGAATTATGAAAGCAATAAAACATTTTGAGTCTTTTTTGGAAGAAGGAATTGTAAAAAAACAATTCCCAGATAAATCGCGAGCAGAATTTTTGATAAAAGAGGCTGAAAAAGGCTGGCAGGCATTATTGGAATTAAATAAAAAAATAGGAATAAATGAGAATAATGCTAATATTTATGTTAAAAACTGTTATGATGTGATTATGGAAGTCATAAGGGCAGAAATGTTGTTAAAGGGATATAATGCTTCTGGAAATGAAGCGCATATGGCAGAAGTTGCTTATTTAAGGAATCTTGAATTTAGTGAAATAGATGTTCAATTTTTAGATCAAATCAGATTTTTCAGAAATGGGATGAGGTATTATGGCACAATAATTGACAAAGAATATGCCCAGAAAGTTTTTGTTTTTTTGGAGAAAAACTATCATAAAATAAAGAATTTAATCAAATGAAAAAACAAAAAATAGCTAAAATTTATGAATTAGAAAAGAAAATAACCAATTTAGAGAAAATAAAAATCTCTTCTAAAGCAAAGAAAAAGTTAAGAAAAGCTGCAAGAGATTGGATTAGAGTTATTAAGCAACATGTTAAAGAGTTACATAAGGGTGATGAGATTGGAAAAAGCTACCATGTGGGGTCAATCAGCATACTTGAAGTATTTTTTAATTTAGATGGGGTAAAGAAATAAAAATGGAAAAAGAGATGAAAATAGTTTTGGCAACACTGATAGTGGTGTTTATAGTTGTTGCTTTTTATTTTGCGTTTTTGAAAGTGGGATTTGATGTTTGGAAGGCAAAAGCTTCAATAGCTTCAAAAAAGGGGCTGGTGTTGGAGCTTAAGTTTGATAATATAGATGAGTATACATATGACTCTTCTGGCAAGAATAATCAAGTTAATATAAGCGCTATGAAAGTTTATGGTCAGGCTTGTTTTTCAGGAGGATGTTTGAGTATAGATGGTTTGAATGACTCTGTTGAAATCCAGCCTCTTGGTCTTTTAGAAGACCTCACAGATGATGGAAAAAGCTGGGCTTTTTCCCTAATGTTTAAGCCGTCGGGTTTGCCTAGGCAGGGCAAACCCGGGTATATTTTGTTCAGGCAGGGCTGGCATGGGGGGCTTTACTATAATCTCCAAGGAGTTTATGGGGGGACTTTATGGCTTACTAATGATACAAACAAAACTCAACCCAACAAGGCAATAGGTTTGGGCTCTGGGGGATTAAAACTAGAGGTTGTTAAGTGGTATCATCTTGCTATGGTTTTAGATGGGGAAAAGAAAGAAGCTAAGTTGTATTTGGATGGCAAGCAGGTTGGGAGCACTCTTAATCTTAGTACGGGTTTGCCTATGAAAGATTATGGGAAAGCAAGATATTATGTTGGGGGGGCTGCAGGGGCTTATGATGCATATGGTATGTTTGATAATGTCAGGATTTATGATAGAGTTTTGAGTGATGAAGAGGTTTCTGTCTTGGCGAGATGGCATTCGTGAGACGGGTGAAGGAGCCGAATTATTTTCGTTCTAAGAAAACTATCTTCTGTAAGCTTCATCATGATGACCAAAAAATAGGAACACTACCACCTTTCTATCTTCATGAACTTCAAATTTTAAGACAAAACTTTTCATAATATGAACTCTCCTTTCTCCTGCTAATTCGTATTTTAATGGCTTGTAATGCTGTGGATTCCGTATTATCTCTTCAATCTTTTTCATAACTGCTTCATATACTCTTTTATCCTTTTTAAAAAGTTTATTTAGAATTTTTTGTAGTTCGGGCTTTATCTCATAATCGTACATTTTAGCCCTCAATAATTTTCTTCAAATCAGCTATATTTTTGAATTTTATACTTTTTTCTTTTTTTATTCTCTTTAGTTCTTCAATAAATTCGTCTTTCAAAGGCAATTCATCAACAGGATGCCAGTCAGTTTTATCGCAAAATTCCCACTCTTCATCAGTTATACTCCCAGCTTTAATGTAGTTCTCAAATATTAACTTTTTCATTGCTTCTTCTCTTGCTATCTCGCTCCAATTTACCCACAAAAATTCTTTTAATTTGGTCTTGAATTCATCAGATACAGATAATGTTAAACTTGCCATTTTATATTTTTCCAGAGTTTTTTAATTCTTCAAATTTAGTTAATTCTTTCAGCCTAATCTCAAATCTTTTTTTTAGATATTCTGCCCAATTAATTTCAGGATGTTCATCTATTTTTTTCTTCAATTCTTCCTGTATCGATATAGTAAATGTTGCCATTTTGATATATTTATTTTGTGTACACACTACAATTTGTGTGTATATTTAAAGCTTTTGGTTGGTTTGATATGGTTTTAAGGACTTAAGGGTATGTAATAAATTAAAATAAAGGTTTATAAATCATTTCTAATTGATAAGTTTATGGAAAAAGAGCAGGAAAAAAGAGACAAATTACCTAATTTCTTCATGTCAGAAATTCTTACAAACTGGAATTTCTGAGCACAGTCAAAAACTCAACACAAGTTAAGAGAGTTTTTGATGTTGTGGGGGCGGCAAAATCCGGGACAACAAGCCTTTATCCCCTCGCAAGCCCACTATGCAGGTAACATCTAGTTCTCGTGAACTTGCTCGCCATCTGTGCCAGCATCCTGACATCTTTATGAGCCCTGTGAAGGAGCCGGACTAAGACAGAAAGGTTTATAAACCATATAATACTTACTTTTATTAGGTGGTTAAAATGAACGAGAATAAAATATTTACAAATAGAGAAAATGAGGTTATAAAGAAAAAGTTTAGCGGTAGGAGTCTTACTCAACAAGATTCAAACTACTTAAGCAGGTATGTCAGACCTAAGCTGAGAGGAATAAGCTCAATAGATGCTAAATTATTGCTTGACAAATTAGAATACAATCAAAAAGCTGCTTCAATTGAGAAAAAGATAAAAAAACTTATTCTTAAACATATTAAAAATGTGGAGTCTATTATTCTTTATGGCTCTGTGATACAAACTAATTGGAAAAATTATAGGGATGTAGACATTTTGATTATCGTCAGAAAGGCTTTTTGGAGTAAATTATCTGAGAAGTATAGAAAAATAAGCGAAATAAAAAAAGGAGTCTTAAATAAATCAATTAACTTAGATATAGGGATATATGATAAAAAAACCTTAGAGGAGAACTATCCACATAGCCCAACATTAATCTATCAACTAAAGGACAGCAAAGTTATTTATGGAAAAATGAGTCTTCCTAAAGAGAAAAAGATATATAAATTGGATCTTAGAATGAAACTTGATTGGAGTTTTGTTGAAAGTGGTTGGGCAGATGGCACAGACATTTATAGGGCTATAAGAAATTTAATATTAGTCAGGCTTTTACTTAAAAAAATTGTTGATAATGAAAAACTTAAAGAATTGTTAAATGAAGAATTTGGAAAAAGTTTAATTGAAAGACTAAAAAATAATAAACAGTCGAATCTTGATAAAAAATTTGCCTTGAGTTATCTAAATAGCTTATTAGAAAAAACAGAAGAAGAAATAAAGAGGGAAAAATGGGAAAAAATAGAGTTATGAGCAGTCTTGGGAGCAAGGTAGGGAATTTAGTTGCACATAAAATTCTGACTAAACATACAAACAGGCTAGAATCTATCAGCCATTCAATAAATGAGGCAGAAGAGTATGAAGTTCAGGCAGTAGAAACAGCAAAAAAGTTTAATTGGAATGATGATGAGATAAACGAGATAAAATTAATAGCTAAGAAAGAGGTTAAGAAGATTATGGAAAGAAAATATCCTGATATAAAATTTCCGGCAGATGAAGCAGATAATTTGATATCTGAAACTATAGAAGAGGTTATAGGGTAAATATGGAAAAAGAGCAAGAAAAAAGAGACAAATTACCTAACTTTTTCATGTCAGAAATTCTTACAAACTGGAATTTCTGAGCACAGTCAAAAACTCAACACAAGTTAAGAGAGTTTTTGATGTTGTGGGGGCGGCAAAATCCGGGACAACAAGCCTTTATCCCCTCGCAAGCCCACTATGCAGGTAACATCTAGTTCTCGTGAACTTGCTCGCCATCTGTGCCAGCATCTTGATGTCTTTATGAGTCCGGTGAAGGAGCCGGGGTATTTTAGTCGGGAAAAGGTTCTAAGGATTAATTATTTTCCCCTATACCCAAACTTATCATTATAAGTTGGATGGTCTATTATATCTAAAACAAAGGCAATTACCTCAACATCCCCATTATTTGTTAAAGTATAAAGCATCCTCCAAAATGCTGGGAGTTCAACTCTGAATAAATTAGTAGTTCTGTACTTTACCTTGTATTCTTCTGGAATCAAATTTTTAGCAACAGGATCTCCATAATGAACATTTACTTTTATTAATTCTCTTTTATTATTTATCGCTTTCAAAATCATTCTTGATTGTTTATTAGTTTCTGCTTCTGCATTTAATTTTTTATAGACTTCTTCTGCTTCAGGAGATAAAATAACTCTTACTTCTTTCATATCTCCATCCCGTGCAGAATTGCTTTTTTTAAATTAAGGTTATTGTTTTCTATCCATGTTATGCCCTTCAAGGTTGCGGCAATTTTATTGCTTCTTTCTAAATATTCAAGAATTACCATTAAAGTTATATGATTTACCTGTCTTGGAAGTTTTCTCTTTAGTTCTGCAACTGAGATTACACTTTCATTCATATTCCTTAAAGTATCCTCTACCATCATAACTGTATTAAGTGTAGGCCAATGGACCTGCCTTTCTTTGTTTTCTTGTTTGTCAGAAATCGAAGATTTCTGAGCACTATCAAAATCTTTTGATTTTGAAGTTTTTACTTGTATCATTTTATATCTTTTAGTTATTTATACATAACTATTAGTTATTAATTAGTATTTAAAGCTTTTGGTTGGTTTGCTAGGGTTTTAGGGGACTTGGGGGTTAGGTAATAAGTTGAAATAAACATTTATATATTTGTTTTTTGTTAACAAATTTATGGAAAAAGAGCAGGAAGTGAAAGCAGGAGATGGTAAAAATAACAAGGCAGACAAATTACCTAACTTCTTCATGTCAGAAATTCTTACAAACTGGAATTTCTGAGCACAGTCAAAAACTCAACACAAGTTAAGAGAGTTTTTGATGTTGTGGGGGCGGCAAAATCCGGGACAACCTCTCTTTATCCCCTCGCAAGCCCACTATGCAGGTAACATCTAGTTCTCGTGAACTTGCTCGCCATCTGTGCCAGCATCTTGATGTCTTTATGAGTCCGGTGAAGGAGCCGCATTATTTTTCGGGGGATGTTTGGTATATAGACATATAAAAATATATAAATCTTAAGATTCTTCAGAGTTCAAATGAATATACTGCTATTATTTGCACCCAATACTGATATTAGAAGTCGTTATAGTATCTTACCTAACCTTAGAGGGGCAGTATATCCTTTAGGAGTTGGTTATATTGCTAGAGTATTAGAACTAGGCGGGCATAATGTAACATTCATAGACTGCCAATTTCCATATAATACTACCGAAGTAATAAATAGAACCATTAAAGATAAAAAAATAGATATAGTTGGAATAAGTTCCTCAACACCGAATTCTTATAAAGCTTATTGGTTAGTAAAAAATGTAAAAAAGAACTTTCCTGCTCTCCCAATAATCTTTGGTGGACCACATGTTGCAGCAATAAAATCCAAGATATATCAAGAATGTCCTGAAGTAGATTTCTTAGTGTTTGGTGAAGGGGAAGAAACTACCAAAGAACTTGTAAAAACAATTCAAAATAAAGAAAGTTTAAGTAAAGTTAGGGGGATTGCTTATAAAATAAATGGGAAAATTAAGGTTAACAAACAAAGACCCCTTATTAAAGATTTAGACACTATTCCTTATCCAGCTTATCACCTATCTAACCTGCAAGAATATAAGCCAAAAATTGGTACATTTAGAGTTTTGCCCTTTGCTAATATTATTACTTCTAGAGGTTGCCCTTATAAGTGTATTTTTTGTGGTAGGATTGCTTGGAGACATATTTGTAGAACGAGGAGTGTGGGAAATATATTGGGGGAAATAGATATTTTGGTTAGAAGGTATGGTGTAAAAGAAATTGCCTTTTTTGATGATACATTCACTTTGAATCGAGAAAGAATAGTTAAGTTATGTAACGGGTTAATTAGGAAATATCCCGGTTTAATTTGGAGGTGTTATTCTAGGGTGAATCATGTTGATTTAGAACTTTTAAAATTGATGAAGAGGGCCGGTTGTTATTCTATTGGTTATGGCATTGAATCAGGCGATGATGAAATCTTAAGAATAATGCGTAAAGGCATAACTACTGATTTGTGTAGAAAAGCTGTAAAATGGGCTAAACAGGCAGGTATAGAAGTAAGGACATATTATATGCTTAATAATTTGGGAGATACTCGTGAAACGATTGAAAAGACAATAAATTTTTCGAAGGAATTAGATTCGGAACTAGCTGATTTTGGAATTGCGCATCCCTTACCCGGTTCTGAATTAAGAGAAATATTACCCACATTGCCTCGTGTAAAGATTAACAAGAAGTTATGGGATGATTGGAGTGCTTTAGAGGGAGATTATGTTTCGTTTACACAAAATGATTTAGATGAAGATTTTATAAAGAGAGCATATTTCTGGGCAAACTGGGGGCACTACTTTAGACCAAATAGGATAATAAAAAATATACGAATAGCACTATCAAATAAATACCTTTTCCTTGGAGGATTTGCAGTACTTTGGAATTTTCTAAAGTTTAGAGCATTTAGAAAATATTAAGAACGTTCTAAGAAAACTTCTGGAAAATAAAACATCCCATTGATGTGACCTTTTAATAATATAGTTTTGAGCGAATCGAGATTAGTTTCTTTAAACTCTCCAAATTCTAAAAATCCCATTTTTTTGTTAAGCTTATTAAAGATTTTAAGATTATTATAGTTAGAAGGGGTAGATTCTATAAAAATTCTTTTTACTCTAACCCCTGCCCTTTTTAGAATGTAGATTATTTTTTCTATTTTTTCTGTTGACATAAACTTTGGATGAAACTCGATAAACAATTTAAGAGGAATTTTTGAATCAAGTGTCTTCTGCATGCCAGAGATTATCTCGTACTCGTGTCCCTCAGTATCCATTCTTATAACCTGTGGTTTTTTGTTTATACAATACCTTATAAAATCGTCTAGCTTTATTGTATTGGTCTGTACTTCTTGAACTATTTTCCAAGAGGAATTTTTAATAAAAGAAGACCAGTTTTTTTTATCATAAACATACATCTTGTTAGTTCCATTTTTATTGCTTATAGCATAAGGATAAACCGAGATATTATTGTAGCCATTAAGTTTAATATTTTCCTCTAATATTTTTCTACTTTCTGGCACAGGTTCTATTGCATAAACTCTTCCTTTCTTTGCTAATTTTGCTTCTAAAAGGGCATAGTACCCAATATTTGCGCCAATATCAATAATGATATCGTCTTCTTTAATGAATTCTTTCATAAAATCTGTAGAAAAATGCTCTCTTTTTTTGTATAGACGAAGATCTTTGCTTAGACCCTTATCTCTAGGGTTAAGCTTCATCAGGCTTCCGTTTACTGGAATCACACCATTTTTATAAAAAAAACAATTAAGGATATCAAAGAGATTTTTTGTCCGATTAAGAATAAAGAAAACTATGCGCCAGATTAAAGAGAAAATTCCTCTTTTTTTAAGTAAAAACATTACCTGAGTAAGGGCCCCCCCAGTTAATTTCTCCATATAGTAAAGAGATTAACTTTATTTAAATACTTTGTTTATAGATTTCTTCACTTTACACTTTTTGGATCTAAGGGTGTTCCTGGTTCAGGATTCATCCCAAAAATGTAAATTTGATTTTGGGCATCACCATATAGTAATGTAAAGTAAGTGGTATTGTAAAATTTATCAATATTTTGGTCTTTAAGTTCCACTAAATCTGTTGAGGTTAATAAAATTATTGGGAGATACTTCCTCTTTTTTTCTATTATTTTGGTGTATCTTTCAGCTCTTCTTTCGAACTGATATTGAGAAATTCCAGCTAAATAGTAGACACAGTCTGAACTTGTATTACTTAGGAAACGTTTTATTTCTAAATAAGTCTCTTTAGAATCATTCTTTAGAAACACATTTTTTAAACATTTGGGCATGTCTATAAAGCGAGGGATTAAGTGGCTTCTCTCAGACCAGGCACTTATCGCATGATATGCGCTGGTATCATTATAAGTAAGAATTATTGAATTAAGGGGTGTTTCCGATTTTAATATGTTTCCTACTTCATGATAAAAAGGATTGGTACAGGAGTATGCTCCTTTCTCTAAATAGACTTTGTTAAGTTCATTAAGAGAATTTCCAACTGAAGTAATAATAACTAAGAGAATTAGTATGACCGCTACCCCGTATCTAAAAAGGACTCGCTTCCCCTTAAGGGGGGGTAATTGGGGTAAAGTAAAAATAAAAAATGCGGAGAAAAAAGAAATCAGTGGGTTAAAATATTCTGGCATTCGGTACATTCCATGGGATGCTGTGAAGAAAAAAATGAATAGAACAAGGGTGAGTAAAATTAAAGGAACATTTTTTTTGTTTTTGAAGATGATTGAGGTTAAGCACCCTAAAATGAAAGTTAAGATTAAGACGGAAGAATAGGAGACCTTTAACAAGTTAAAAAGGTTACTAAATCCTATTAAAGTTTGGTCTACGAAAATGGGTTTATAAACTCTGCCCACGATATGGCTAACGATCTCAGGAATAGGCAGAATGTTGAAAAATTGTAAAAAGAAAATGAATATAAGGATCAATGAAAATGAAAATAAAAGTGGTTTTATTAAACTTGGATATTCAGAGTTAAGAAAGAAGTATAAATAGTAAGACAACAAAAATATTAATGTTAGAAACCCCATTAAAGTGTGTATTATTAATAATGATAAGGAAAGAATTATAAAATAGGATGCTATCTTCTTTGACTCTAGGTTAAAAAGGCGATTTGTGACAAAGAATATGATAAAAAGATAAAGTGGTAATATAATCCCAATTAAATCTACGATTGAAAAGGAATATTGAGAATTATAAGTCCTATAAAGAGTTAAGAGTAAAATTACATTAAAACCTAATACAATTATTAAAACATTCATAACTTCTTTAAATTTTTTTGGGGGTGATTTTTGAGAAAGCTCTTTATTGATAAATAAGAGGAGATATGGAAAGAGGACTAAGATTATGGTTTTTGGAGCTACATCAAAAAGGAAAATGGGGGCAAAAAATCTATTAAAAATGAATATTCCAATTAAAGAACTAAATAAAGCTAGATGGGTCTTTTTGGAGAGGGCATATGATAAGCAATATATACCTAGAGAATATAATGTGAAGAAGACAAGTTGGATTAGCCATACCAATAAAAATGGAGTAGTAGCCAAATTAAAAAATTGAATGGCCATAGCAATCACTAAATGGTGAGTGGAAAGATAGTACCCTAAGAAATGAAGGGAGCCTTTTTGGACTATTTCAACGATAATAGAATAATGCATTACAGTATCGCATCCCCCTATATTGGGGTAGGGGGCAAACTTAATTATTATTATAAAGCCGAGTACCCCCAAGATTAGGGAAACTAGGATTGGGAAACTTCCCCCATATGACCCGATAAAGAGTCTTAACTTATCCTTCACACTGGGCTCTTTTTTAATAAAATTGCATAACCCCATTAACACAAGGAGTATAATGGAGTAGGTTTTTAGATTAAAAATAAAGAAAAAATTTAAAAAATAAGCTAAAATTGCGATAGAGAGTATCCCAAAACACCATCTTAAGATAAACATTTCTATTTTTATGTTTAAAAACTTGCTTAGAGGTATTAAAGTAGATCTTCCAACCAAATAAGGAATAATAATAAAAGCTGGAAGAGCAAGGAAAGCTTTAACCATTTCTGGAATTGGCAAAAGCCAACACAAAGCTCCTGCTATTAAGATATAAGCTAGAGATATAAATTCAAATGTGAATAGTCTTTCTTTTAAGTTTAAATTCACCATCTTTTTATGAATAGTATTTGGGTTTTGTTGTATTTAAATATTATTTGAATAGGAGAAGATGGCTTGGAGAAGGGTTAGTTAAATGTTAAAAGTTAATTATTTAGGTGATTAGTTTTCTATCCACTTTTTCCTTACAAACTTTCTTATCTCTCTCACACTATCCCAAAATCCTAGGATTACTCCTTTTTCATATAGCTCTTTATCAGAGACTTTTCTCTTAGACTGGATGTCTTTCCTTTCTTTTAAGGTTTTTGGTAATCTTTTTATAAAATCGGTGTATGCTTTGAACATAGCAAGAATTAAATGTGGCTTTCCTCTTTTGAGGAATAATAAAGATGAACCCCCGCTTTGAACAATTGTAAATCCAATAAGCATTTTTATCATGTTTGAGGTTTCGGGATATTTTACAAGGTTTGTAAGGTTATTTATAAACATGAGATAAATAGATTTTTGAGAATCTTTGCCATAAACCCCATAAACATTATGGAAATGAATTGATTGGGGAAACGTCATAATGTTATAACTAAAAATTCTGGCTTTCCATCCTAAAGATTTGTCTTCTCCATAAGCAAAGTAGCGATCATCAAATCCCCCGAGTAAAAGGAAAAGACTTTTTTTTATTAGCATACCTGAACCAACTGGAAAGAATGTTCCCCTAGGACTCAAATTTGTGTGGTGGGAGTATACAAAATTCTTATTTGTTGGGAAAAGTATTCCAAGAGGCGTCATTTTCATATCACTATAGAGAATCCGATCTTTGTCAAAGTAATCTAACGCAATGGAGGAGCAAATCGTATCTTTGTGAGTGATGGTATATTTAATCATCTCTACAAGCCATTTTTTATCAATGTATGTATCACTATCAAGAAAAGCAAGGTATTCGCCACTTGCTTTTCTTGCACATTTATTTCTCCCATCAGCACAACCATAGTTTTTGTCAAATCTTATTATCTTTATCCAGGGATAGTTCTTCTTTACATAATCAACAGAATCATCTGTAGAGGCATTGTCACCCATGATAACTTCATACTTGTTTCTAGGGTAATTGAGCTTTCTGACTGAGTCAAAGCATGCTTTCAGCCATTTTTTCCCATTGTAATTAAGCACGATTATGCTTACGGGGGGGAGGTTTTTTAAGGGGGGCATTTTGTTTTGTTTATTAAATTTATTTCTCTTTGGCTTTTAACAGTTTCCCAACCTTTTCCATAATTTTTCATTATGTAACCCGCTAATCCAATCCAGTAAGCAAGATTCATTATTAGAACAAACCTCCCTATTGAAAGGGGTATAATTCTTATTTTTGGTAGAATTATTGAAATAAGGGAAAATAAAAAAAGTAAGACTTGCAAAATTACAAGATAATAAAATATGGGTGAGTTTGATGTAACATAGATTAATAATGAAGATAAAAAAACTAAAGGTATTAAAATGGGGATTAACATTTGGAGTATCTTGTTTGAAAAAAAAGCTAGAGAGAAAAAACCGTATTTAAATGGGTTTAATAAATATTTATACTTAGAAAGTATTTGAAATGAACCAATTGCTATTCTTCTTTTTTGTTTAAATAAGTCTTTAATATTTTCTTCAGAGAATTTGTAACCAAAAGAGTTTGGTTCGTAGATTATTTTGTAACCTTTATTAATTATGCTAAGAACAAGATTCCAATCTATTGCTGCAAATGTTCCCCCCCCATTTAAAACTAATAAATCTTTTCTGAAGACCTGTAACCACCCCGCAGAATGTTCTAAACATCCTAGATGACTTTCTTTTTTAGATATAAACTCTCCAAATTTTAAATAAATTGGATAACCTTCCATTTGTTTTAAAGAATTGGTGTTTTTATAGAAACCTCTTAGAGTAACACCCCCAACATTTTCATCAGAAAAATGTCTTACTAAGCACCTTAAAGCATTTTTATCTAAAAGGGCATTGGCATCAGTTATTGCGATTATCTCGTTCCTTGAGCATTTAAGTCCGGTTTTTATTGCTTCGTATTTTCCAGCTCTTTCTTGGTGGACTAATAAAACTTTTTTGCCAATGTTTTTAATAAACTCTTTCATTATTTTATAAGTTTTATCGTTTGAACCATCATCAACTATTACAATCTGCATTTTTTCTTTAGGGTAGTCTAAGCTTAAAGTGTTCTTTAATTTCTCTTTTATCATATTTTCTTCATTGTAACATGGGATAATTATACTTACTTTCAGCCCATAGTTTTCATCGTAAGTATGTTTATTTTTAACTAATTTAGAAAGTAACCATAAAAGACCCGGGTAGCCTAAAAAAGCCCAGAATATTAAAAATAAGCTTGTTCCAAGAATTAAGTAAAGTACTCCGATTATCATCTTTTTGTTCCTTACACAATAAAAGAAGGATTATATTTAAAACCTTCTGAATAAATTGTTGACTATACGGCTTAGTTGAAAATCTCAATTGAACTAAGCCTTAAATTATATGCAATAGCCTTAAGATACGCTTCATTTCTTATTGCTCTCCAATCTTTAGCCAAAGTAAATCCCCCATACTTTCTCTTTTCTCCACCCTGCCCAGACTCAATCAAGCTTCTCTGATGATATTTCTCCTCGGAATAATTTTTCATCTGCTTCCTCCTATAAAATCCTCTTTTAACATTCTTCCTCGGCTTGATTTGTGTTTGAATTCCTTTATTCCAGCAATATTCATGAAGCTTTTCTGAATCATATGCTGTATCCCCAAATAATGTTGTTTGAATATCTGCTCTTTTCAACAGATATTCTGCATCTTTTATATCATGCCTTGGTTTAGCCCTTACTCTTATAGCAATAAATGTTTTATTTTTTGTATCAAACAAAGTGGACTGCTTGATATAATCTTTAACAGGCTTCTTTCTATCAATCCTTTTTATGTAATGGTGGCTCGGATTTGTTCTGCTTATTCCAGTCGAATCAATAGCTACATTTTGATATTCTGTCCGGCTGTTAAAGTTAATGCCTTCTGAAACAGCATCGGAGAAATTCTTTTTCTGCTCTTGCATAATGCAGAAAAAGTCGGTATCCTATAGCCAAACATCCTTAAAAATTTATACACTCTTCTCAAAGAAAGCCTACATACAGCCATAATAACAAAAGCAAAAATATGCTGATAGAGTTCATACTTTTTAGGTCCATAATGGTGCAACCATCTTGGGCAACCCATCCTCCTAAGTAATCGCTTAATTTTATTAACTAGCTTTTCCTCTCTTTTTGACATGTTATTTCACCTCGAAATAACATAGTTCCCTTAGTAGATTAACTTTACTAAGGGGACTTTTTCAACAGAGCCTGACTATACCAAATATTTATTAAGTTAATACTACCTTAATTGTAATGAATCTAAATCATTGGATTGTGAGACTTTATCCTTTCAAAAGTATTGGAAGAAGGATATATCTGCATGGCTCTAGAAAGGCAAAGAAGATAGCTCTTTCTTTTGATGATGGACCATCTGAAAAGACTGAGGGAATAATTAAGATATTAAAAAAATATTATGTTAAAGGCACTTTCTTTGTAGTAGGCAATAAAGTGATTAGAAACGAGAAAACTATGAAAAAAATTACTATGGGGGGTCACGAAATTGGAAATCATACATATAACCATACTCGTTTGTTATTTAAATCGAAAGGCTTAATTAAAAAAGAGATAGAAAAAACAGATAAAGTGTTAAGCAAAAGAGATATCAAAACAAAATTATTTAGACCGCCATATAGTAAATTTGGTTTGGGTCTTTTGGCGGTATCAAAAAAATTAAATAAAAAAATAATTTTAATGGATGTTGCCCCGAGAGATTTTGAAGATTTGTTTACAGAAGAAGTTGTTAAGTTTATTCTAAGGTATACAAAACCGGGCTCAATAATTGACTTACACGACTCTGGTTGGGTAGGTAGAAAAAGTGATATCCCACTAATTTTGAAAAAAATAATTCCAACATTGCAAAAAAAGGGTTATGAATTTGTGACTGTTTCTGAACTTCTAGAATTATAATTTTGCTATATTTATTTTTTGCAGATATAAATATCCACCACCATTTCCAAGTTGTTACCTGACTTTGGTAATAGCCCGAACTTTTTTACCTCTTCCCTGTTTATTGAGTTAATGAACCTCTCTATTCTCACCTTAAAGCCTGCAGATTCTAACCTTTCTTTAAAATCTCTTCCATAAACTCTAAAATTTTGTCTTTCTCTAAAGATTTTTTCCCTTTCTTTTGAAGAAATGCTGGGAGAACATTCAATTGTCGTTGTTATATCCCTGAGAGGAACTATTATTATCGCAAATCCTCCTGGAACCAATACTCTAAATAACTCCCTCATAGCTAATAAATCATAATCCACTTCTTGCAAAACATGGGAACAAAAGATTATATCTAAGGAACCTTTATTAAACGAGAGATGGGTTATATCCTCCCGCACCATAGCTAAATTTGGATCAATATCTGCACTTAAATATTCTATATTTTTATAAGATCTAAACAATTCTTCAAGAGCTTCTTCTGGAGCAAAATGAAGTAATCTAATCCTCTTTTTTCTGGGAAGAATTTTTTTCAGATAAAGATAAGCCGCCCGATGCCTTTCTAGAGATATGCATTTAGGACACCTTGCATTCTCCCTTGGAGATTTTCCGAATGGAAGGAATTTTTCCCCCCCCCAGCCGCAAATAGGGCATTCAACTGCTCTATCACTCCCCACATAATTCTTTATGTAAAGAAAGTATCCTCTTTGTAATTCCTGGAGAAGGGTTCTTAAAATATTTCTAGGGGAGCTGTTCAATCTTAGATTGTGGATAAATAAAGCTATATTTTTTTTATACCTGTTTAAATTTTTTTGCATTTTTCTTATTTATTTTATGCTGGACCCTTGCAGAAGTTTTTATAACCATTTTGACAAGAATACACTTGTCACAACCACATTTAATAGCCAAGTTCCCCAGCCTATTTTTATTTAAAATTTTACTGCGAAATAAGTTATACTGCTTAGAAAACCAAATTTTCTCAAATGAAACATTATTTACATTTCCTAAATTATAATTACAATTGCAACAAGGATAAACTATTCCATTTTCAAGGATGTAACAACTAATATATGGGAAATAACATTTATTTTCCATTAAAATATTTTTTGTATTTAAAGAATAATATTTTAAATACATGTTGATATTATTAGAAATATTTTTCTTCTTCAATCGTCTGCTATTTTGTGCTAATCTCTTATTTAACTTAATCTGCTCCCATTTATTAATCTCCAAATATTCTAATCCTTTAACAGTTCTTACAGGTAAAAAATCTACAAGATCTACGTTAAGATTTATTACAGTTTTAATAATTTCTTCTACCTCAGTACAATTCATTTTATTTAGGACAAACGAAACTCTTACAATAATGTTGTATTTTGAAAGAAGTTTGATATTCTCTTTAATTTTTCCAAACGTGTCGGGTTTTGCTGTTGGGTGTAGTTTCATATAAGTTTCATTTGTGCCAGCATTTAAAGAAATAGAAATTCCATTTAAACCTGCATTAGCCAGTTTTTTTATAAGTTCTGGGGTTAGTAAAGAGCCATTTGTAGTGATACAAGTTAAAATGCCTCTTTCTTTTGCATAAGAAACCATCTTTAGAATATCTGGGTTCAGGAGCGGTTCTCCATAGCCCGTAAGGTATATAGAGATCGTATCCCTCAAACAATCTAAAATCTTAAAATAGGTTTTAAGGTCCATAAAAGTTCCTCTAAAAGATTTATTATTCTTAATGTCGCCAGCAATTTTGGAGTGGAATCGGCAAAATAAACATTGATAATTACAACAGGCAGAAACCCCAATACTTACATTTTCTGGACCAGTCTTTAAGTTATCAGTAATAATTCCCTCGATCCTCTTTTTGTCTAGAAGATATCCTTTTAAGAGTATACGTACTATCCCCGGGTTTTTAAAAGATTGTAAGATTCCTTTCCGCATAATTTTAAAAGAGATTGGAATCATATAAATCGTGTTTTTCGGATACCCAATCCTTTTAAGGTTGGGAGGAGAAAAACTCGCCTCCGTTAGTATTTAGTTCTTCAAATGATGAGTAAACAATTCCAATTGCTAAAATTGTTAATCCAATTGCTAATGGAAAATATATTTGTTTCCAAAATAAAGCACATCCTACAATAGATATTACAAAACCAACTAACCCAATCCACCTTCCAATATATTTTTGTTTTACCATGTTTTAGTTTAGGATACTCCACCCTTTAGGGTGCGAGAGGAGGTCATTTTTCTTTCAAATCTTTAAGAGCCACCACCCTTGTAATTTCCTCCACTCGTTTTTCTGTTTTTTTGTTTCGTGTATAAAGGAAAAAAATAAGGACAAATAAAAACATAAAGGCTAAGATTGTGTATAGATCAAAGATTCTAGGAATATTAAGTGGTTTTAGAAGAACCATTATCTTGCTTCTAAAAAATATAAGAATTATGCTTGTGAACCATGTAAAGAGCCATAGTCCAAATTCTAATTTGCTTAAGTTTCTTTTTTTGTATTCAATATAAGACAGGTAAATCATAAATAAAATGAATACCGCCCCAATTAATTCAAATTTATATACCATTTTTACCTCTAAATTTTAACTTTAATATTTTACTCATAATTTTAATACCATCAATAATTGTCATCCCTTTATAAGCATTATTGTCTATTGTTGGTATTTTTATACCGGCATACTTTAATTTTGAGTTATTAGTACCAACCGCCATTTCAAAGGTCATTGCATAATCAGAGTAATTCCATCTTATTTTTTTATATGCGTCTGAGGTAAAAGCCCTAAATCCACAAAGAGCATCTTTTAATTTAATTTCAAACAAATATTTTGATAATATTTGAAAAAATTTATTTCCAAATCGTTTTTCTAAAGGCATACCTTTACTCAGTTCTCTTTGCCCAAAAACAACATCTAAGTTGTTTTTAGTTAAGGTATTCACAAACGAGGGAATCTTTTTGGGATCATGCTGGCCATCAGCATCCAAAATTACAACTATATCTGCTCCTAGAAGTAGGGCTGCATCGCAACCGGTTTTTAATGCTCCACCATAACCAAGATTTACAATATGCCTTAAGACTAGGGCTCCTTCTTGTTTTGCAATTTCCCCAGTTTTATCAAAAGAAGCGTCATCTACTACTATGACTTTATCGACATGTTTTTTTGTTTCTCTGAGCACATCAGAGATGTGCTCTTGCTCGTTTCGAGCAGGGATTACTGCGATAACTTTGCTCTTTTTCATATTTTAATTAATGAGAGAAGATATATAAATTGTTTGATAATGCGACCCATTTATAACTTAATAACTTGTTTTGATGATTTCTCTAAAAGATTTACTGATATTATTATTAACTACTAAAATATTATTTTTGGGTAGATGAGCAAGAATGGCAAATGGACAAAGTGTTAAGGGCAAAGTCCAGTATGGTAAGTCTAAAATATTCTAATTTATCTCGCAACTATATAGTAACAACAAAACCGAAAGATTTATATACTCCAGTGGCATAAAAGTTATAAATAAAATAAACATTATTTAATAAGATAATAAATAAAAATGGCTAACAAAATAATTGTTCCAGAAAGGAGAATAGAAGTTGTTGGTAATAATGGTTATTCTAGACGTGATTTTCTTGGTTTAGCTGGAAGACTTGGGGCGGGAATCTTGGCGGCTAGTGTTGGTTTTGGTGCTCTTGATGGATTAGTTGGCAATGAGGAAAATGCAGTTTATGCTCAGGGAAAAAATGGAAAGAAGAAAAACTTAAAATGGAAAGATTACAGCAGAAACCCTGAAAAAGCTACAATAACCTATGATTCTGGAACAGACAGAACTCTTAGTAAAGAGTTCATTGAATGGGATATGAAAGGTTTTTGGTATCCTAAAAAATGTCCGATTTTGGAAGAAGAGCCAGATTTACCTCAAAAGATTCTAGAAGTAGAGGGAGTTGACCCAGTGATAGTCTTTAGCAATCTTAGATGGTCTGCAGGATATGGGAAAGACCCTATTTGTAGCATAATAAAATCTCCTTGGAAACGTAATGTGCGAAATGATACTCCTGAGAATAGGAGATACCGATGTCCGGAGGGAGAGTTTATAGTATATTCTACTTGGGAAGAGGGGATTAAAGATTCTTGGGGGGCGCTAAAGGTCAGCCAAGATGGTCTTCTCTCAACAATATATGGGGGCTCTACAAAAAAGGTTTGTATCTTAATAACACAAATGCAACTTCTAGACGAGATGCTGGATAAGAAAACCAAACCTGGCAAAGAATACGACGTCAGGCTGTGGAAGACAGCTTGGGATGCTGTTAAGAAGAAGGTGAAGTAACCTGATTCTTTATTTATATTTGTTTTGCTTATATTTGCATTATTACACTTAAACCAGCATTGCGCACATATTATTTAATTTTCTTAAAACACTTAAACAAAAAGCTTTATATATGGTTAAAAACCATAATATTATGGTTTAAGATGGTAAATGAAATTGAAAGTATATTAAGGATATTAATTGAAAATACTGGGGCGAAATGGAGCATAAGAAAGTTGTCAATGTTAAGGGAGATAAACTACAAATCTGCTTATAATGCTGTTGTGGCTCTTGAAAAGCAGGGGGTAGTAAGCTTACAAAAATTAGGGAATATGACTCTTTGTTCTTTTAATGGAAAATTTAACCCCTTGGTATTTAAAGTAGAATATGAAAGAAGAAATGATTTAATTAAAAATAAAGATTTTAAAATTATTTGTTCCAGGCTTGAAGAGATAAAATCACCCTTTATTGCACTATTATTTGGTTCTTGGGCAAAGAAAACTGCAACAAAAAACTCTGATATAGACATCCTTTTTGTAACAGATGAAAAAATAGGAAAAGAGATTAAACATGCAGTTTCCCTTATCCCATTAAAAATACACCCCACAATAGTTAGTTACGATGGATTTATAGAAATGGCAGATAGCAGGCAGTTTAGTGTTGTAACTGAAGCAATTAAAAATAATATAATCTTAAATGGTATTGAATCGTACTATGGTTTTTTAAAAAATGCTAGATGAAAAAAGAATAAAAGAGGCAAAAAGCAATGTTGAAAGGTATTTAAGAGACAATATGCTGAAGAGAGTTTCTGTTA
>Ga0210057_1003377_pt1 | contig 22062 bp, 22 predicted proteins | sample CryGeyCG2114_010_2_FD_183968 | JGI IMG/M metagenome (GOLD analysis project Ga0210057, IMG submission 183968) | Groundwater microbial communities from aquifer - Crystal Geyser CG10_big_fil_rev_8/21/14_0.10 (SPAdes) (version 2) | ecosystem: Environmental > Aquatic > Deep subsurface > Groundwater ...
TGCGAGGGGAGAAAATGTCCTTAGTCTCCCAGTCTCCATATTTATACAATGATACGTTGAGAAACAATATTTTTATGGGAAGGATGATCTCGCAAGTTGATGAAGAGCTGGCGACATCTTTTCTAAAATTGATGGGTTTGGATTACTTGACCGCTGGTGATGATGAGCTTTTGGACTTGGAAGTTGGTGAAAATGGAAAACGTTTGTCTGGTGGGCAAGCAAAACGTGTGTGCCTAGTTAGAAGTTTGCTTTCCAATGCTGATTGGTTTTTGTGGGACGATCCTTTCTCGTCTGTCGATGTCATTTTTGAGAAGAAAATTATAGAGAGGCTGAAACAACTACCACTGCTTACTGGAAAAACATTGGTTATAACCACTCATCGTATCACCACAGCTAGAGCTGCAGATCGAATTCTTTTGCTGGAGAAGAGCCAAGGTATTGTTGAACAGGGCGACGCCTACAAACTTAATAGCAACCAAGGAGAGATTTATGAACATTTCCAAAAGCAAATGGTCACAAATATTTCTCTTTCCTAGAGCGTGGCTACTTTTTTCTGTTATTATAATCTCTCTTATAGGCACAACCTATCTGGGACAAATGCTGCCACGATTAATGGCAGGTCTTTCGCGCAATTATGGAATTCAGCAACTTTTTTATCAAAATCTTTACAGTATCGCATACCTCCTGCTAGGAGTTTTTGTTTTTCGCATCAGCTACCAGTTAGTGATTAATAAATATGTTCAATTATTAGTCCAGAATGTGCGCATACGCTGCTTTGAGAAATGGGTAAGAGGCCAAGATCTTTTAGGCGTTGGATTTAGAGATCATAGTGATCGCTTTCCCATGGGGGAGGTGATTGCCAGGATTATGAATGACACCTTGGCGGTGCGTGAGCTAGCAACTTCGGGCACTTTTGCCATTTTGATTGATATCTTTTTTGTATTATCTTGTTTAGCAGGTTTTGTACGATTGAATTCAAGATCAGGTTTATTTCTTTCTATTTTTGAAATTCTGGCCTCGATTGTTTTGTTATGGGGCAGTCGCTATATGCGCAAAATTTTTCATGAGGTCAGGAGTAAGCGTGGAATGGTTTCGCGCCAAGTTGCTAATTGTGTCGGAGGAGTGCGAGAAGTTTATTTTCATCCGAATGAAAATTATGCCTCGAAAAGTGGAGAAAAAGTTTATAACGAATTTTTGGACAGCCAGCTTGTTGCCAATATTTGGGATGCCTCCTATTACTCTGTGGCAGAAAGTCTCTATCCCATTTTACTGGCATTTGTTGTCTTGGTTTTCCCCTACAGTCAAATTACAGAAGCCGCAGTCATATTTGCGATTGTTGATTTGATTCAAAGATCAATTAGTCCGATAAAAAACATTGCTGGTAAAATTGCCAATATTCAAAGAGCAGCAAGCGGTATTTCGCGTATAAACGATTTTACCAATGCCATTGTGGAACTGGATGATTTAGCGGTTCATTCATCGGGGCTAACTTCTAGATACTCGGTGGAAAATGTGAAGGTCAAGATTCAAAAATTTGCTTATCCTAAAAGAAGCAAGGTGAATAATGGCGAAAACACACCTGAATTTACTTTAAGAAACATTAAGTTTGAGGCCAAACGGGGAGAAACTATCGGTATCGTTGGTGCCAGTGGTTCAGGCAAGTCTACCCTCTTGGGGATTTTAAATGGTACCTACCTACCTGAAAAAGGTGAAATCAAGGTGAAATGTTTTGGCAGCAAGGAAAGCTTAGGCTTTGGCCTAAATTATTTGGATGGCTACCAAACTTATCGCCAATTAGTTAGTTTAGTGGCACAAGACGGACATATTTTTTCAGCTTCTCTAGTTTTTAATATTACTTTTGAGGAAGAGATAACAGAGGGGCTACGACATTTCTGGCACTGGGTAAGCGAAAAAATTCCTTATATTAGTAAGTGGGGAGTGGAGCTTGAAGATGACATCCATCCAGGCGAACTATCGCTTGGGCAGAAGCAATTGTTATGTGCTTTACGCGCCAGTTATTTTCATAGGCCTTTAGTGCTTTTTGATGAGATATCCTCAGGTTTAGATAACGAGCTAGAGGAGGCCCTAAGGATTGCCTTTAAGCTTTTGCAAAAAGAGGGGATTACATTTATCGTGGCCCATCGCTTGGAAACTGTCGTCAAGTCAGACAAAATTATTGTGATTCAAGATGGAGTTCAGGCAGATATGGGGACGCACGCCGAATTGATGGGCAGGTCAGCCGCTTACCAAGATTTTATTCGGGAGATATCCGACGGCGACGGTCGGGGAATGCATCATTAAGCAAAACTACTCTTACTGTTAGATTTGGTTTACAATACTGGTGAATAAAAATCCTCATTACTTTAAGGAGATCTCATGTCGAGCAAAAAATACATTTCAGGTTTTTTATTGCTATCGCTTATTGCGGTCGGAATAATCTCTTGTTCTCAGGAAGCCGATAGCCGCCCAAATTTTATTTTTAAACCGGCGCCATCTCAAGGAGCAGCGATTAAGGTGGCAGGGCAAGTTGTTACCGAAGCAGAGCTTTATAAGGGCGCTGAGAGTGACATCTTTGAGGCGGAATTAAAAGTTAATGAAATAAAAATGAATAAGGTCCAGGCCTATATTCTGGAAAAATTCATGCAGATGGATCCTCGCAAAAAGGGCATATCCAATGATGAATTTCTGGAAAAATATATTGCAGCTGAAAAAAACCCAACAGAAAAAGATGTTGATCGTTTAATCCAAGAGCGAAGCATCCCACAAGAGCATATCACTCCTCAAATGCGGGATAAAATTAAGAAATACTTAGCAATGGAGGCCAAGCGTGGCGCTATAGACGATTGGATTAACCAGCAAACTAAAAAGAATCCTGTGGAAGTCTATATTGCGAAACCAAAATGGCCAGTCTTTGACATCAATACTGAGAATTCTCCTTTCGTTGGAAAAGCTGATGCCAAGGTGACCTTAGTCGAGTACTCAGACTTTCAGTGTCCATTTTGCGCCCGTGGAAGTCAGATCGTTGGCGAGATCAAGAAAAAATATAAGGATAAGGTAAAAATTGTTTTTAAAAATTTTCCTCTACCATTTCATAAGCAAGCCAAAACAGCGGCATTGGCCGGTCTTTGCGCCAACGAGCAAGGCATGGATAAATTTTGGAAGATGCATGACAAAATGTTTAGTGATCAGGCCAAGCTAAATGTTGATGACCTCAAGGCCTCGGCTAAATCACTGGGGATGAACGCTCAAAAGTTTAATGAGTGCTTGGACGCCAATAAATATTTGAGTCAGATTGACCAAGACATCGCCAGTGCAGAGAAGGTAGAAGTGAAGTCTACGCCTACCTTTTTTGTAAATGGGAAAATTGTTCAAGGAGCGAGAGAAGTGGAATTCTTTTCCGAGCTAATTGATGAGGAATTAGCGAAATAATTAAATACTCAAATATTTACGGTATTTTATATGGCCCCGGTAGGTAATTCTAACCGGGGCCTTTTTATTTAATGCTGCGGGTATAATGGAATAGCCGCGGACTATCCAGGAGGGATAGGCCCTAGGAAAATGGTGATAGATGGATATTTCTGATTATAACAATCGTCTTGCTAAATCCCGTGAGGATTACCACCAGAAGGGCCAGGAGCTCAAGAAAAACTACGAGACAAATCTTGAGCAGATCCAATCGACTAACAAGAACAATGAGGCAAAGCAGGCCGAGGCCTATAACTCTTCTCGTAGAGAAATAGAAAATTCCAGCGAAAAATTAATTGGCAGCTACAATAAGAAATCGCAAGAAGAAATCGATCGCTTACAAAAAGATTTTCGCGAGCAATTACAGGGAACACGTACAAATTTCGAAGAGACAAGTGGCAAAGATCGAGCGGATTTTGCCCAGCGTTTAAATAATATTCGCGATGATTACCAGCGTTCAAACAAGCTAACAGAGGCGCAACACCAGCAAACTTTGACTAATAACGTAGATCGCCTGCAGGGCAATTTAAAGAAGTTCAAAGAGGAAACTTATCGCGATAACCAAGCGCTTGAAAATAAGGCACAAGGGCAATACAAAGATTATAGAGAAAAGGCGATGGCAGAAAACCGTGAGTTAGCAAAACGCAAGGACAGTGAAATTAATCAGCTGGTACAGGGCGAGAATTTTGAAAGATCAAAAATGAATTCCAAGCATCAAGAGGCAATGGAGCAGATTCGCAAGGTTCAACAAAATGAAATGAAGCATGTTGAAGATCATCACGATAATCAAATAACCACCGTTCGTGATTTGCATGAAGATCATAATAAAGGGCTAATGGAAAATTACGCCCGTATAATTGGACAGATTGAAAAGCGCAATGAATATGATCAGGATAGACTGCAAAGAGAGAATAAAGCGGTATTGCGTTCACGCGAAAAAGAATTTCAAAAAGATATTCATATGCTGGACAAAAAGGCCACAGACATAGCTAATAATGGAGGCCGGGGAGATTCTGCTCGAGTTGATCTAGAGCGAACCAAGAAAGCCTATGAGGAGCGACTGGCACGTAGTAAAGAGATGATGCAAGATCAAGGCGTACACAATCAGGAAGACAAGGCAAAATTTAATGATCAAACACAGCAAATGTTACGTAATCAAGCGCTTGAAAATTATAAGGAAGTAGACAGAAAAGACAAAGAGAATGCTGAGTTCACTGCCAAAATGACTGAAAAATTTCGTGATGAAAAGCAAAAAGTGACGGAGCAGTATAAGGGAGAGATCAAGCGCGGCCAAAACGAAACACTCAGCACTCTAAATGGCGAAAGAAGAGGCAATCGTATCAAGTTTGATAATCAAAAGAACGACTTCTCACGCCGTATGAACATTATGAATGAGAAAAATATTGAAACCATCGCGCAGATGCAACAGGAACATGCGCAGGAAAAAACAGCGTTTATAGAGAATGCAAAGAAGCAGATTCATAACAATCGCGAGGATTTAAAAGAAGACCTAAATGCCACCTTTTTAAAAACCTCAACCAGCTATGAGCAAAAGATTAGCAATCTTGAACATCAAAATGAAAAGATAATGCAAATGTATGAGGATAAGATTCTCAACTTGCAAAAGAAAAACCATGCCGAAGTCGAGCATTTACAAAAGATGGAAGAAGACCGACGTCAGGATGATGTGCGCATGCTAAAGCGCACCTTAGAAGGCAAGGACATGGAAACGGCCAAGACTTTGGTTTCTGTGCGCAATGAGTTTGGCAAAAAGCTGTCTGAGTCACGTCATCATAATGAAGTACAAACGAGTGAGTTGACTCGGCGTTACGAAGAGATGATTAATCGATTAAATGCTGAGCACCATACAGAGCTAACCCGCAAGTTGTCTCAGGCGCGAGATCATTTTGAAAGGTTAGCAAAAACATCAGAGATCGAGAAAGAAAGCCTTCGCAACAAATATGAAACCAAAATTCAAAAGTTAGAAGAAGCTGTTGATCGAGCGCGTGAAGTGGCAAAAAATCGCGCTAGAAGCACTCCGGAGTCAGCTCCAGCACCTGAATCAAGTGACGTAAGTTAACACCATTTATAGCTGCCAATCCCAAAAATACACGCTATTATCCTCTAAATAGAAATCTTTAGAAGGAGATCGGAATATGCCAAGAAGGGCCAAGATTGTGGCCACGTTGGGGCCAGCATCTTCAACCGTAGCGCAAATTAAGGATTTGATTTTGGCCGGTGTTAATGTCGCCAGAATTAATATGAGTCATGGCACTTACGAGGGGCATGGACAAGTCATTGAGAATATTCGCTCTGCAAGCCGAGAAGTTTCTCGTGAAGTGGCGATACTTTTGGATCTTCAAGGGCCAAAAATTCGAGTAGATAAATTAGTAGCACCGTTGGAGCTTAAGGCCGGTGAGGAATGGGCCATTGGTGTCTCAAGTGTGGCTAAACAATATCCGCAGTATCAAGAGAATTTTATTCCGACTGTTTATACAAACTTGGTGTCGGATTGTCGCGATAACACCCGTATTCTTTTTGATGATGGCCTGATTGTGTGTAAAACCTTGCGGCGAGATGGTGATGTCTACTTGATCAAGGTTGAAATTGGTGGAATTTTAAAGTCCAATAAGGGAATCAATCTACCCGATATTGAAGTCACTGCTCCTAGTTTTACCGCAAAGGACAAGGACGATCTATTATTTGGTTTGCGCCAGGGGATTGATTACATAGCTCTCAGTTTTGTCAGGCGCAAGGAAGATATCTTAGATGTAAAATATCTATTACATAAACTAAAAGTCCAGACGCCGATTGTAGCAAAAATAGAGAACCCCTTGGCGGTCAAAAATATTAATGAAATTGTCCAAGTGGCAGATGTCATTATGGTCGCCAGAGGTGATATGGGAGTAGAGCTGGGCAATCATCTAGTTCCCTCAATTCAAAAAGAAATTATCAAGGAATGCAACTCAAAGGGTGTTCCCGTGATTACCGCTACCCAGATGCTAGAATCCATGATTAACAATTCGACGCCTACTCGCGCCGAAGCCAGTGATGTGGCCAACGCTATTTGGGATGGTACCGATGCCGTTATGTTGAGCGGCGAGACCGCGGCAGGAAAGTATCCGGTTGAAGCAGTCAAAATGATGGATATGATTGTTGTCGAGGCAGAAAAACGACCGAGGGAACGGCCCTTGCTAAGGCATACTGATCTTTCTAGCGTCAACTCGGCAGTTATGGTGGCAGCTTCGCTTATCTCTGAAAAAACAAATGCTAAGGCCATTCTTTCTGTTACTCAAAGTGGTAACTCATGTCTGAAAATTACTCGTTTTAGGCCATGTGTTCGAGTCTTGGGCATTACTAATGACATACATGTGGTTCGCAAACTTGCTTTGTATTGGGGCCTTTCACCTTTTTATATTGAGGGCTACAGCGAGCACGATGAGGAGCTTGAATATAAGGTGATTGAGAAGGTGAGGCAGAAACTTGGTTTGCAAAACGGCGATAAATTAGTCATCACACGTGGTGATGGAAAATTCTTTGCCAAAGGAAGCTCCAATACTGTCCGAGTCGAGATTGTGAAAGATATTCCGAAAGTCCGAGGGGGGTCAGATTCTTTAGAGACAGCAGAATTTTCAAGAGGTCAGATTAATTTGGATACTCATGCCTGTGCTTCTTGCCAAAATTGCGTCAGCATTTGTCCACACGATATTTGGGCCATTACAAAAGATGAAAACAATCGGACTTATATAAATGTCAGTAAGGTAGAGTCTTGCTCTTTAGATTTGCAATGTGTTGAGTCCTGTCCTACGGGGGCAATCGAAATTATTTCGAAGGAGTAGCTGGCTTTCATTCATGGATATAATCAACAATCTATTTACGTCTCAATATTTACAAACATTTGGGATCTGTGATTGGGCCTATAGTGAAGAGGCAAAGGCCATTTCATTTGATCACTATCAGCAATGGGTGAAGCAAGACGGACATGGCATGCTGGGGTACTTGGCCGACTATCGTAAAAATGTTCGAACTTCTCTGTCACAATTCTACCCAGATTTTCAAAGCGCACTGGTCTTTCTCTTTGATTATAAAAACTATAAAAATATAGTTCGTCAGGAAAGCTCTAATGGTCTCAATATGGCGAGTTATGCCTTGGCTTTTGAAGGCGCTGATTATCACCATGTTCTAAAGCAACGCTTAGTAAAAATTGCGGCCCAGATTAAGCAGGAAATGGCTGCACAAGGAATTGATTTAGAGTTCACTGTTTCTTTGGATGTTCATCCTGTCTTAGAAAGAGATTTGGCCTTCAGGGCCGGATTGGGATGGTTTGGTAAAAATAGTATGTTGATTTCTAAGAAGCATGGCAGCTATTTTCTTATTGCCGCAATTCTATTTAATCAAAAATTAAGCGTTCAGAGCAAACTTTTGGATAGTGACCATTGTGGAACCTGTACCGCCTGTATAGACAGTTGCCCCACTGCCGCGATAGATGGCGAGACACGCACACTCACGGCAGATAAGTGCATTAGCACCTATACCATCGAATTATTTAAGGACCAATTGCCGCCTCCTCAGGGCATGCACTTGGGTGATGGAGAAATATTTGGTTGCGATATTTGTCAGCAAGTCTGCCCTTGGAATAACAAACAATCAGATCAAGATGCCCCGAATTTGGCCCAAGCGCAAAATTCTCTTTTAGATTTCTTTTTTCGAAAACCATTGCCCATTTTGCTTGAGGAGTTGAACAATATGAGTAATCAGTCTTTTAAAAGAAAATTTAAAAATACTGCCTTCGAGAGGACTGGCAGAGTCGGTATCTTGAAAAATATTCTTGCTTGGTCAAAATGGTGGTCGAATAAAAGTTAGATATCAGTCGCGATCGCTTTTCCACTTCCCGTATTGTTTAAAATTCTTTAAATCCTCGTAGGCTTTTTTCGATTCGTAGAAATTCAGCTTTTTTGCATCGATTGTTGTCATAGCATTATTAACAATTTCTTGCGCCTTGGAATGATTTTTTTCATCCAAATAATTTTTTGCTAAAAAGAGATAATTGAGCGGTTCATTGGGAGCAATTTTAATCGCCTGTTCTAGGTATTCAAAACTTTTTTTCTCATCCCCACCTAGAAAGCCTGGAGCTTTGTAATAGAGTAATCCCAGCATGCGATAAGGACCGGCCCCCGCGTAGAGTGGATCAAGTTTAAGCGCACGTTCAAATTCTTTCAAAATATCTTTGATACCAAAGGCCATGGTGAGCATGCCTGTGTCCTGCTTCAGCAAGGCAAGATTGGTGGCGAGCCAGAAGACGCACTCAACTCTGGTGCCTTGAGCGAGCTTATCACATTCTTTTGCCTGATCTAGACCACGCTGGTGCATTTGCCTACGCTGTTTTTTTTTATTTTTGGGCAGGTGGTGGCCAATATAATATAGCGCCATGGATGTCTTCCAGCGTAAATCTATATTTTGTGGGCGCTGTTCGGTTAACTTGAGATAAAGATCGAGCGCTGCCTGTGCTTTGCTTATGTCCTCTCTTTGAGCATAAAGTTCGTCAGCTTGCTTGCTTAGGTCTGGCGTCACTTCCTGAGACCAAAGAAGCGAGCAGCTTAATAAGTAAAAAAGCGCTATCGAGATAGCCTTCATAAGCTAAGTCCGATATTGACTAGCAAGTGGGTACTGCGATCTTCAAAGTTTCTTGAGACATCAAAAATCACCGCGGGGATAGATATTTTTTTAAAATAATAGCGTACCCCAATCCCGAGGGTGTTTTCCGCGATAGTTTTGCCATTCAGAACATCTTTAATCAATTTTGAATAGTTGTATTCATAAAAAGGTGCCAAGAAAACTCGCGGATAAAAATTATATTGAAATTGGGCTAACGCTCCGATGTTCCACTGCGCTGGAAAAGAAGCTTTGTCGTATCCACGATATCCCTCATTCCCTCCAATTATTTTTGGATAGAGATAAGAATTATCGTTAACGTGATGCCCATGTACTTCAAAATTAGAAAAGTGATTTAAATAGGGAATACTTAATTTCGCGTCACCCTCATGAAAAACAATGGTATCACCGTTACTTCTGTGAATAAAAATAAGATTATATGTGGTCACAAATCCATCCATCTGAGTGTCTGTCATCTGATATTGATTAAGATGGTGGCGCAGGAATAGACCAGCTCCCTTATCTCTAAAAATATGAACGCCATTTTTGTCATATATAGATTTATCCACATAAATAGGACCGCCTTTAAAAACATGGCGTTTATATAAATAATTGGGTGTAAAAAGGATGGTGTCGTAGCGCGACTCATAACTTGAGACGATGGATCCGTGTCGCCGAAAATAAACCGGGTCACTCTTGCGTAGCAGGAGTATCTTGAATCCTGCTTGAGGCATAAAAAATGATTCATCTTGAAAATACAAAAGCCCGTTGAAGCCTGAATTGGTCCAGGCCATGGCAGGGGCAAAGGTTCCCAAACTTCCTAGAAAGTTATTTTCATAAATCAAAAAGCCGCGGCTATAATAGCTACCTGATTGGGTAATCATAGGGACTGGAAAGAGGCTCCATTTGTCCTCAATCTCGACTGTCAAAACCCCATCTTTGAAGCTTAAATTTTTAAGAATAAATTGATTGATACGCCTAAGACGTTCCTTGATTTCATTAATTTCTTCCGCAGAGATCTCGCGCCCAAGATGAATCAGGCCATGGCGAATAATACCGCGTCTGGTAGTTTTGGTGTTTCCCACCAAGACTACATCGCGGATAACTTCAGCAAAGCTTTGCGCGGGAATAAGAGCTAGAACGCAAACGAGTAGCAAACAATAAAATACTTTTTGTTTAAGCATGACTATACTTGTCCCTTGGAATGATTGAAAACAGGGGGAGAGGATAGACTTAAGAGAGCATTTCTTCAAGAAAATAGGCCGCCAATTCCTTGCGCCCTTTGATTCCGGACTTTTCGTAGATGGCCTGGGCCTGATTGCGGATGGTGTTTTCGCTCGAATTGCGTTGAAATGCCATCTCTTTGAAAGACATACCCTTTAACATGAATTTGCAAATTTCCCGCTCTGATTGACTCAAGTTCCACTGCTCAAATTGTGCCTCTAGATTCTGTTGAAATTCGCCCACCAAAGATTGAGTTCTTCCCTTCCAAAAAGCGATGTCTTGGTGAAGTGATTCAATTTGATCACAAAAATCCATATTTTTACGCCGCTCATTTGAATATTGATAGGCCAAAAGCAAACTCAGGCCAATGGTAAAAACTAAAATGACAAGCTCAATCATGACATCAAAAATTATGGACGAAAGTTCCTTGTTCGCGGCAAAATCACCGCATATATCAATACCTACTAGGGCCGAGACAACAATTAAGCTGGCCAATAGGTACTTTGTACTAGTGATATTGCTAAATGGTTGCTTTGTTCTATTGCTCACAATCATGGTCTTTTAGTCCTTACTACTCATGTTTTTTACGCGCAAAATTAATTACTATTAACATCTTAGCAAAATTTTTTAGTGGAGGGCAAAAGTGCCGACCAAAAAAAAGCTTCGGGGCGCAATTATTGGCTATGGTTTTATTTCATCCAAAGGACATTGGCCAGCCTATTTAGAGAGGCAAGACGTTGAAATTATTGCCATATGTGATATTTGTTGTGCCCGTTTTGAGCATTTACCGAAACACATCAAAACCTATGTAAATTACCGTGATTTGCTTGATCAAGAGGCACAAAATCTTGATTTTGTTGATATCGCAACTAACGCGGCGACACATTTCGGAATAGCTAAAGCGGCCCTAGAGCAGGGATTGCACGTTCTTTGCGAAAAGCCCCTGACGACTTCTTTAGAGCAAGCGCGAATACTTTTAGAGACTGCGAAACAGCATAAGCGTGTGCTCTTTCCTGGCCACAATTATAAGCATGCTCCTGTGGTGAAGGCGATCCGCGAAATCATTCAAAGTGGCAAAATAGGGCGCGTGCATTCGGTCAATCTTAACACCTATCGAAATACACACGCTGTTGGAACAAAAGAATGGATGCCTGATTGGCGCCGTTTCAAGCAGCATAGTGGTGGCGGTATCGCCATGGACCATGGCTCTCACAGTCTCTATTTGACCTTTGAATGGTTGGGATGTCATCCCAAAGCAGTGACGGCAGTTGCTCACAATCTATCATTTCCCAAATACGATACCGAGGACAACTTTTCTGCCGTTTATGAATTTGAATCCGGTCTGGCGAATGTTCAACTGACTTGGACTGCTGGTATTCGCAAGGTTATTTACGCTATAAATGGTGATAAAGGTGCCATTGTTGTCAACGACGATGAGATTGAATTGTCTACCATGCAAAAAGAAGAGTCAGACGACAGCAGCCATAAGGCAAAATTTTTAATTGAAAAATATAGCATTCGCTCGGATTGGATGGATTCCAGCCATATAAATTGGTTCAATTCAATGTTTGATAAATTTCTTGCCGCCATGGAGTGTAATGACGTATTGAATGATGAAATCAAAGATGCTTACTTTTGTATTCAAGCAATTATGAAGGCCTATGAGTCTTCCAATAATAATTCGATAAAAGTTAATTTGAATGGGGATTTCCCATTTTAATAAGGAGAGATGTTTTATGAATCAGAAAATTGAAAAAGTTCTTCCGGCCGAAGGTAAGTTAGCAATCTTAACTCCTGGCATGGGCGCTGTGACCTCTACACTTATTGCTGGTGTCATGGCCGTCAAAAAGGGATTAGCAAAACCAATTGGATCTTTGACTCAAATGGGCAATATCAGGTTAGGGAAAAGAAGTGAAAACAGAAGTAAAATGATTAAGGATCTCGTTCCTTTAAGCAATTTACAAGATATTGTTTTTGGCGGCTGGGATATTTATTCAGAAAATACTTATGAAGCAGCTAAAAATGCAAAAGTTGTGGATCGTTATCTTTTGGAACAAGTGCGAGAAGAGATGGAGGCAATACGCCCCATGAGCGCTGTTTTCGACAAGAAATATATTAAAAATATTGATGGTGAAAATAAAAAAAGCTATGCCACAAAGATGGAAGCGAGTGATTTATTGCGCGCAGATATTAAAAACTTTATGCAAGAGAATGGTTGTTCTCGCGCGGTAATAGTTTGGTGTGCTTCGACTGAAGCCTACAACCCTATCAAAGACGTCCACATGACTCTAAAGGCTTTTGAAGAAGGTTTAAAAAACAATCACCCAGATATTTCACCCTCTCAAATATATACTTATGCTGCCATGATGGAGCGAGTTCCTTTTGTTAATGGCTCGCCCAACGTTTGCGTTGAAATTCCGGCGTTGCAAGAACTCGCTCAAGAGATGCGTGTTTGTGTTGGAGGATCTGATTTTAAAACAGGTCAGACCTTGATGAAAACTATTATTGCCCCAGGATTACGCAATCGCTTAATTGGCGTAGAAGGGTGGTTCAGTACAAATATCCTAGGCAATCGTGATGGACAAGTTTTGGATGATCCTGAATCATTCAAGTCTAAAGAAGTTTCCAAGGGGGGAGTATTAGAAGATATTCTGTCTAAGTCTGAATACCCCGATTTGTATGGCAATCTTTACCACAAAATCAGGATAAATTATTATCCCCCAAGAGGCGACAACAAAGAAGGCTGGGATAACATCGACATCTTCGGCTGGATGGGCGAAAAAATGCAAATTAAAGTAGATTTCTTGTGTAAAGATTCTATTTTGGCTGCCCCGCTTGTTTTAGATTTGGCCTTGTTTGTTGACCTGGCCCAAAGGGCAGGAATGCACGGGATTCAGGAATGGTTAGGCTTTTATTTAAAAGCGCCACTTACCACCCCAGGGATTAAAGCAATCAATGATTTGTCACTTCAATTGCTCAAATTGGAGAATACGCTTAGATTTTTTGCCAATGAAGAGATCATCAATCATTTAGGATTGACTCACTACGGAGTGGATGAGGAGCAATAGGTGCAAGCTGTGAGAATTGTCGCCATTTATCGCGAGGAGATTTATTCTAATCGCGCTATTGATGCTGATAAAGCGATAATGGATGCTTTGATTGAACGTCTCAAAGCATCCCTGGGGGTGCGCGGCGAATTTTTGCTGTTAAAACCTGAGAAAGGACTCGATTCTTTATTGTCGCTTGATATTGACCTGGTGGTGACCATGGCCCAGTCCTCGGCTTCTTTGCAATTGCTTGATCAATTGGAGAAGAGGGGAGTAAAAATTATCAATTCCTCCCTCTCGATCAATAATTGTATGCGCCAGACTCTTTCTGAGCTTTTGCGTGCCAATAATGTCTCATACCCAAAATACCAAGAAAGTCCTGTTAGTGAACTAACCAGTCTTGGGATTGATTGGAGCACTGGCTATTGGATTAAGCGTGGTGATTTTCATGCTGTTGATGATGACGATGTCATTTACTGCGAAAGTCTTGCCAGCGTTAAACAAATAGCTAAGCAATTTCATAAGCGCAAAGTGGATAGAGTTATTGTGCAGGAACACAAAAGAGGTGAGTTGTTTAAATTTTATGGCGTGAAGGATGCCTTTTTATCATTGCGCTATATCGGAAAAATTGGCAATTCTCGCTTTGATCTTGAATCTGGCAACCAGGACTGTGAGTTTGATCGCAAGCAAATCGAAACTGATATCCATCGCGCGGCCAATCACCTGCAACTAGATTTTTTTGGCGGCGATTTTATCGTCGATGAAAAGGGCGACTGCCACTTTATTGATTTTAATGATTGGCCTTCCTTTAGAACCTGTCGTGAACAAGTTTCCTTGGTCATGGCCAATTATATTCAAAGAAAAATGGGCTGGATCTAAGTATGATGGCACAATTTGTTCAGGAATTTAAGGCAACGATCAAAAGTCCAGATACGGAAGAGAAGCTGGATTTGATACTCTATCGTCCTTTGGGATTTGTTATTGCCAAGCTGGCCAATGTCTTAAGTATGAACCCTACGCAGTTATCATTGCTTGGGCTTTTCAGCGGATGGGCGGGAGCTTATTACTTTCTGCAAAGAGAAATGGCAGGCGCTTGGCTCTTGGGTAGCATGTTTTATATTCTGTCTGGAATCTTTGATAGCTCCGATGGTCAGCTTGCCAGACTTGCTAATAAATCGACTAAATTGGGCCTGGTGCTCGACGGAATTTGTGACTCTTTTGTCACTATCGCTATTTACTTGGCGGCTTCATGGCCATACTTCCAAGAATTTGGTCCGTGGTACTTTTTTGTTATGTTTCCGGCACTCTTCATGCATTCAAGTCAATGCGCTATTTTAGATTTTTATCATCGCGAATATCTATATTTTGGCTATGTCAAAATCGAGAGTGACACCTACTGGAATCCTGGAGTAGCAGAGGCCATTTCACATGTCTCAGAGGCGTCTGATAAAAAGGATCGCTTACTCAGCAAATTGCGCATTTCCTGGATTAAGCAACAGCAATTTCTTTCCACCAGGTCTGAGTCAGAGCGTTTAAAATGGAAACGTTTTCTGAGTTCTGCAACGCCAGAACAGAGACAGGAGTTTGGAGCTCTTTATCGTAAGGCCAATTTAAAATTGTTGCCATTTTGGCGTTTGCTTGGCCCTAATTTTCATACTTTTTTAATTATTACTTTTTTATATTTGGGCCGCTTTGATCTCTATATGTATCTGTTTGACTACTTACTGCTCAACCTTGTGATTGTTGTTATGGGTAGAGTTCAAAAAAAATCAGATGCAAAATTTATTCAATCAATCTCTCATTTGCTAGCAACTAGTCGGGAGCAATCAGTATAATGCAGAAAAGAAATGCCATTCTTATTCGTACTATCTTCTCATTGGTTGGTCTGGCATCACTGATGCAAATTATTCAAAACTATGGTGTTGAGCGAATTATTGAGGAAATAAAAATCGGATCATGGGGAATTAGCCTTTTAATTCTTTCCTTTGTTCCAACGCTAGTGTGCTATTCTTTGTCTTGGCTTTTGATTACAGATCAAAAGGCCTGGCATGGAGAACAAAGATTTTTTAGTAAATGGCGGCTATTTACTAAATTTAGTTTGCTCAGCATCGCGTGGAATAACCTGACTCCATTTTTAAAGGTAGGTGGAGAGCCGCTTAAATACATGCTTTTGTCCGATCACCTGCCTAAGCGCGATGCCATGGCGAGCACGATTAATTACAATTTGATCCATCTCTTTTCTACCGCATTAAGTTTTTCAATTGGGGCACTAGCTATTGTGTTCTTTTATGACACTTCCTCTGCCATTCAAATAGGAACTGGAATTTTTCTGGCGATCTTTGCCATTGTACTTATTTTAATTCCTATTTTTCATAAAGTAATTCGCCAGATGTGGCTTAAGCAATGTCTTTCTGATAAAGGTCGCTGGCAAAGAGTCGTATTTTACGGCATCATTATCTCTTTGGCGCGCGTCTTCCGCTTGGCCAAGGAGAGACCTTTAGTTTTTTGGAGTTCTGTTGCGGTGGATACGGTGGCACGCTTTGTTGAAGGTCTTACTTTCTATATTTCCTTTCAATTTCTTTCTAACTCGGTTGGATTATTTACTGCCGGTCTTTTAGATGTTGGGCGAACTTTGGTTGATACACTTTTCTTTTTTATTCCCTATCAAATGGGGACGCGAGAAGAGGGCGTGCATTTTTTTATGGAAAAAGTGTTTCATATCGATTCTAAGGGTTTTTTGACAGCGGTACTTTTTTATCGCCTGGTTGAAATTGTCTGGATTGTCGTCGGTTATTTGATTTGGATTAGCTCAAAGAATGCGGCGAAAGAAGTCAGGCACGCATCGGCATAATCTGAAGTTTTATTTTCCCCAGTGATTAAAACTGTCTGCATTCCCATTTCATGTGCCGGAAGAATGTCTCTGTCTGGATTGTCTCCTATAAATAGGGCATTGGCCGCGGGACATTGGGCACGAGTTAAGGCATGAGTAAAAATTTTCTTGTCTGGTTTGCTTGCTCCCACGTAATAAGAGTCGCACACCACCTTGAAAAAGTTTCGAAGATTAAATTCCTCCAGAATAACTTCCAGATTGCCAGAAAAATTGGAAATGATTCCGAGTTGATACATTTGGCAGAGCTGCTCAAGGTAGTGGTAGTTTCGCCTCAGTGCTTGGCCCTGGGGAAGAGTGATATCGTCGGCAACTTTTTGAATTATATCCTGATTAAGCGGATAGGCGAGAAATTTAAAGATAAAATGGGTCATCAGCATATTCATTTCATGCAAAGGAGCCGATTTGATAAGCCCCTGGGAGATAACTTTTTGGTCGCTGTAAGTATATCCCTCTTGGAAATGCGCCCGTTGCTGGGGCGTGACCAGGCCATGCTTTAAGAAGGCATTAAAAAAGAGTGTGCGCGAATGCAAACCATCTGAGTCAAGACAGCCGCCAAAGTCAAAAAAAACCCATTTAATTTTTTTTAAATCAAGCATGTTATAAACCTAAAAATTCTTCAGCGCTCTTAATGTCTTGTGGCCTATCAATATCTAAAGTTTTGTCGACGGTAAAGGCCTTAATGATATGGCCATGCTCAACCAGATAAGTCAGAAAGTTGCGCATCTTGCTAACTCCTGACTGGACACAGTTTTGTAATTCTTGCATTGCTTGGCAGTCTAGGCAGTAGACTCCCGAGGTTACAATATTGCGCGCCTGTAAGGGTATTTGAAAAGCGGTGACCTCGCCCTTTAAATTTGTTTGGACGGTCAAAGGCTTTTCATCTTCCACAAAGCGGGTGGTCAGAATGGCCGATTGATTTTCCTTCAAGTCTCGGCAAAATGAGGCAAAGGCCGCAAGATCATGGGGCGAGACGATGCTATCTATCATGCTGATAAAATAATGCCCTTGTTCTTTTAGCGCCAATTTTTTCGAGACTTCATACAGAGAATGGAGCGAGCTGGCGGTGGACTTGAAAAAATATTGTACTTTGGAACTGTGCACATTTGGCGCTTGGTCTAGAGGCATGACCCTTTCTTTGTCGTTGAAAATGATGTGAATTTGCTCAAATTTAAGTGGTAAAAGCTGGGTCAGTGTGTGTTCCAGCAAGACTTTTTCCCCCACCTTGATCATTGGCTTGAAGGGATTGAGACTTTGTAATCGTTCGCCCTCTCCTGCCGCTAGAATGATAGCTATTTTCATGCTATAACCGCCTTTTAAAATTCCCACCCACCTTCTCATACAAGGCAACAAATGGGAATATTATAGATGGTTTTCCAGATGAAGGATGAAAGCATGAAAATTTCTCAACCAAGTAACCAGAAAGCTGTTTTAAAGACGGCCATTCCCGGGCCTTTGAGCACAGAGCTGAGAAAGCGAGAAGATCAGTATATTGCAGATGGACTCCAAGGCTTTGCTTTGATGGCAGGCATCGTGGTGGAAAAGGCCTATGGTAATGTGGTTGAAGATGTTGATGGCAACTGTTTTCTCGACGTTATTGGTGGCATTGGCGTCAATGGTCTAGGGCACTCTCATCCTAAATTTATCAAGGCCATTACACAGCAAGTTGCCAGAGCAAGCGTGGGAAGTTTTACTTCAAAGCCGCGCATTGGATTATTTGAACTTATCAATAAAAATAAAATGTTTGAGCTTGGGCGCTTACAATTATATTCAAGTGGTGCTGAGGCGGTGGAATCGGCCCTACGTTTGGCCAAGAACCATACCGGCAAGTGGGAGATCGTGAGCTTCTCGGGCGGCTTTCATGGTAAAACTCATGGCGTATTGGGTCTTATGGGTTCGGACTTTAAAAATTCCTATGGCCCCTTTGCCCCTGGATCTCACATTGTACCCTATGCTAACTGCTATCGCTGCCCGCTAAAAACGACTTATCCTGGCTGTGGCATGGCCTGCGTGGAAGCTGCCAGAGCGCAGCTTAAGGCCAATGTCTCCAAAGGTGTGGCGGCCTTTATTATTGAGCCTGTGCAAGGCACTGCCGGTAACGTCATCCCTCCACAGGAATTTTTAAAAGCGGTGGGTGAGCTTGCGAAAGAATTTGATGCTCTTTTTATTGCCGATGAAATGATCACTGGCTTTGGCCGCACTGGAAATTATTGGGGCTCGCAACTCTCTGGCGTCAAACCCGACATCGTCACCTTAGGCAAGCAGTTTGGCGGTGGCTTTCCCATGAGCGGTGTGCTTACGACTCCCGAACTTTCTAAGACCAGGCCATGGGGAGCGCCATCTGGATCTTCTTCAAGTTATGGCGGCAATCCCTTAGGCGCGGCGGCTTCTGAGGCAGCCTTGACGATTATTGAAGAGGAAAAGTTAGTTGATAATGCGCGTGAGGTTGGGGCCTACTTCTTAAGTAAGATTGCCCATTACAGCGAGAAATATTCATTTGTAGGCGAAGTGCGTGGCGTGGGACTTATGATGGCGATTGAAATGGTACAGGACAAGCAAAGCAAGCGGCCGCTATCCAAAGATATCACCAATCAGATTTTCAAGGTATTTCTGGAGCGAGGTTTGCTCACCATGGCCTACGCTTCAAGCTTTCGCATTCAGCCCTCAATGACTATCGATCGTGAGACGGTCGATAATATTGTTGCCATCATGAATGAAGTTTTTGACCACGTGGCGGCCACAATTTTGCGATAGTTCCTGGTGATGCTATTAAGTTGGCACTAAAATTCGTAGACCATGCCCATGACTGTGCTCCACTCCTTTTTTGTTGTGACTGTTGGGGAGTTTGCGATACGTGGACCAAAAATGCGATAGCCAGGAGTAAAACGCATAATCCAATGAGGAGTAATTTTTATCATGGAAATCATTTGGAAATAATAATCAGTTTCCCACATGCCATGATAGGCGGGACGCGTGGAAGTGGCCTCACTATCTTTAACGCCAAAATAGTAATTTACATAATTGCCATCCCAATGCTCGATCTCTCCTTGCAAAGTAATAGAGCTGCCGCCAGCTAGAGGAATGGGAATGATGGCCGCGGTTGAATAAGCGGTTCCCTTGCTTTTATTTTCTAGGTCTTTTAAAACTTCGAATTTAAAAATCAAAAAGCGTAGGGCCACGCCGCCAAAGATGGTATTGTGCCTGTGGGCCAGGCCATCTGTCTTATAGTCATGGCCAATGTAGTTGGCACGCATATCCAGTTGCCACAAAAGACTTTTAGCAAAGATCCAGACCACTTTATCGGGCATGATTTCAAGCCGTGAAAGCTTCAAGCGAATATAGGGTAGGGGAATAAGTATGGGATCATCTTTTCTAAAATTTGATTGGTTTTTATAGCGTATGTTGGTGGCGGCGTATATTCCAAGTCCAACTTTCAAGTTCCATTGGTGCTCACTGAATGAAGCGAGTCCTTTGGCGTGGGCACCTTGTATCAAAAATATGCCGAGTATAATAAAGAGTAATAATAATCTTCCCATGGTCTCCTAAAGGCCATCTCCATAGTAGCATAAGCGGCTACCCAAAATCATTGGGACAATTTGAATCATCTATCATAGGAAATCCCTGTCATAATTGCCATAACAGATTGAATTTTGGTGAGTTTTTATTTTATATAATTGTCGCTTGACGAAGATATCTCTTGATTAGACTGGCCGCAAGCTCGGGCATATGATGCGGCAAGCGAGTGGGAGTTTCCAGACTGACCTGATTGCCTTTGCTTTCCAGGATGACCTTTAGATAATTCGCTGCTTGCGGGCCGGCGACTAAATCGTCTTGGCCTACTATGATATGAACTTTAAGCCCTGTAACAGAGATATTTTTTTTCTCGTTTTGAATCCAGCCAAAGACATTAACCGGCGCAAGTGCTGGGCTGACCAATTGGCGCCGCAGATTTAGGGTGGACTTATAAAATGGCGTCTCAAAGATATGGCCGCCACCGCTTACTTCAGTCAGACCTAGGCCCACTGCAATAGAAAGGGAGGCCCTAAGCTTAAAACTCGCCAGTGTTAATGCTTTAATAGAGAGCAGTGCGCCTAAGCTATGGCCGCCTGTTACATACGTCATCTCACTATCTTCTAGGTAATCAGCATAGAGCGGATAAGTTACCAAAAAATGCTCCTGCAAACTGTTTAGAGCAACTTCAAATAGTAAGTGGGAATTTTGCTTAAACTCTTCGAAATCTTCCACCTCATTAAAACTACCTAAGTAATGTCCTGGCAAATCAAAGATGATACAGGGCATACCTTCAAACGCCAGGCGTGATGCCCAGGTTAGAAGTGTTCCCTTGTGGGAAGTATAGCCATGACTAAAGATTCCCAGGGCCTTCTTAATCGGGCGTTTGGGATCAGGCAGAAAAATAAAAGCGCCTACCTGCCAATCGCCTAAGCGCAAAATTTCTTTTTTAACAGTAAGATCGCTGTTGTCATTTTCTGCCGTGCTTTCAAAATCTTGTGACATTTCGCCCCTTTTTGCATTGACTAACCACCTTGGTTCAATTAGTTTTTTATGACATTTTCAATCAAATGTGAATCTAATGCCCACTTAGCTCAGTCGGTAGAGCAAGGGACTGAAAATCCCTGTGTCCGTGGTTCGATTCCGCGAGTGGGCACCACTTTAAAACCCTTGTTTCAAATCTCGAACCAAATTCAGGATAATAATTATAATAAAAGGTGTGTGCACGCTATTTGTTATAACATTAAAGATGATAGAAAAATCAGGTGCCAAAATCATCTAATTTATTTTTCGTAGACTTCTTTTCTGTGGCCAATTTTGATGACATGAACAGTAACGATTTGAGATTCGATTGAATATATAATTCTATAATCTCCAACTCTAAGTTTCATTAATCCCTTTAAGCTCCTTCTTAGAGGAAGACCAAATTTTAAAGGGTCATTCATCAGTTTTTCTTCGATGGCACGTTTGATAATATATTGAATGTCCTTTGAAATTTTTTTTAAATCTTTTTGGATAGATTTTTTATAAGTAACTTTCCATTTCACTTCCAAAGTTCCTTATGCGAGATTTCTTTTTCATTGGCCCGTTCTTCAGCGATTTTGGCATAGTATAGATCTTCCTGAAGTTCTAGTGCTTCTTTGGTTAGCTCAATAACAATAGAGGATAAAGAAGGAGCTCCTCTCAGTTTTTGCAGCTCTTCAAGCTCAGCGTATAGTGAATCTTCGACTGATAAATTTATTCTTTTTTTAGCCGTGGGCATAATTAAGATCTCCTAACTTTATGGTACACCAGTGTTACACCAGTGTCAAGGCACTAATAAATACAGTATGATATGGTGTGTATTTTAGAACGGCGGTTCGATAATTGTCGACGAAGGGGCACCACCTTTTTAATACTCTTGTTTTCACAAGGGTTTTTTTATACCCAAAACTCAAATCTCGAACTAATCATTTCGATACATCCTTCTAAGTGATTTTTGATTTTTATATCTACTATCTCTAGCTTCTGTTCCTTTTAATTTGTAATTTTTTCGCTGATAGCGCTTTCGTTTTTTATATTTTCTATTTTTATATTTTTGCTGTTTTCGTCGTAATTTATTTTTACGATCTGAAAACTCAAAGGAGATAATATCAACTAAATTGCTCCCCATCGGATTTCTTCTAGTGAAGCGCAAATCTATTAATAAAAAACTAAAGACACTAGCGAATAGAATCGCAAGTAATCTCATAAAATACCTCAAACTTAATGTTGATAAGAATTAAATTAAATAAGTTT
>Ga0210057_1003378_pt1 | contig 22059 bp, 24 predicted proteins | sample CryGeyCG2114_010_2_FD_183968 | JGI IMG/M metagenome (GOLD analysis project Ga0210057, IMG submission 183968) | Groundwater microbial communities from aquifer - Crystal Geyser CG10_big_fil_rev_8/21/14_0.10 (SPAdes) (version 2) | ecosystem: Environmental > Aquatic > Deep subsurface > Groundwater ...
ATTTTCCCGAAAAATTTAGGATGAGAAAAATGTTGAATTACTTTTTTATTATACATGTTCGCTTCGCTCAAAATAAAATATTAAATATAAAAGATAAAATATTTTTGATTTTTTATATGTGTTTTTTATTTTTAGTTTTTTATTTTTTATTTTTAGCGACCCGAAATCTTTCTCAGCCTCTCTACTACCCTGGGCAGAGTTTTCAAAAATATATCAATCTCTTTTGCAGTAGTGTATCTCCCCAAACTCACTCTCAAACTGGAATGAGCCTCCAACTCTGACAGGCCCATTGCCATTAAAACATGGGAGGGCAATAAAGCCCGCGAAGTGCAGGCCGAACCGGTTGAAGCGGCAATACCTTCTTGATCTAAACTCAGCATTATAGCTTCCCCTTCTATCCCCAGAAAACTAAAGTTAGCAATGTGCGGCGCCCTTTCTTCAGGCTTTTCGGAACCAGTAAGATTGCTGCCCGGAATTTTAGTCAAAACTCCTTTCACCAATTTATCTCTTAATTTTTTCACTTTTTTAGAAATTAGAAATTTGGAATTAGAAATTTGACTAATGGCTGCTCCCATTCCAACTATGTTAGCCACATTCTCGGTTCCTGCCCTCAATCCCCATTCCTGATCTCCGCCGGTAATCAACGGAGAAATGGGCGTTCCTTGCCGGATATAAAGAACCCCCACCCCTTTCGGGCCATAAATTTTATGACCGGACAAAGTAAGTAAATCAACTTTCAAATCATCAACTTTACAATTTACCCAATTTGCCGCCTGAACAGCGTCGGCATGAAAGAAAATCCGATGTTTTTTTGTCTGATTAATCTCGGAAATTAATCGCCCGATTTTTTCAATCGGTTGAATCGCACCCATTTCATTATTGACATACATAATAGAAACCAAATCAGTTTCCGGATTAATCTCGGCTTTTAAATCAGCTATATCTACAATCCCGTCTTTTCCAACCGGCAAATAAGTTATTTTAATTCCATCTTTTTCCAGATCGTGACAGGTTTCCAGCACTGCCTTATGTTCAATAGAAGAAGTAATAATATGAACTTTTTCCCCTTCTTGTTTTCTTCGCTTTAAAGCTTTAATCAAGCCCCGAATTGCCAGATTATCACTCTCGCTAGCCGAACCGGTAAAAACAATTTCTGATAGTTTGCAATTCAAAAATTTAGCCACCTGATCTCTGGCTTTATCAATAGCTGCCTGAGCTTCCTCGCCCCAAGAATGAATGGAAGAAGGATTGCCGTAAGTTTGGGAAAAATACGGCCCCATTGCCTTAAAAACTTTTTTATCAACCGGCGTAGTCGCCGCATAATCTAAATAAATTCTGTTCTTTGGTGTCATATTTTAAATTATACTATAAACTATTATTTTAATAAAATGTTATGGCGGGCATTTGGCGCAGATTGATCGGAATAAAGTTGTGCTTAAATATCGATCGCCTCGATCTGGTAAAATTACAACGATTGTGCCGGATTTCATTTTTTGTGCAATTTTCAACGCCCCGGCCACTGCAGCTCCGCTCGACATCCCAACAAAAAGTCCTTCTTTGACAGTCAAACATCTTGCCATATCAAAGGATTCATCATCTTCTATGACAACCTTCTCATCTAATATTTTTGGATTATAAATCTTAGGAACAATCGCCTCTTCCATATTTTTTAGACCCTGAATTTTATGCCCTTTGGTCGGCTCGACTCCTATAATTCTTATATCGGGTTTTTTCTCTTTCAAATATTTGGCCGTTCCCATCAAGGTCCCGGTTGTCCCCATGCCGGCAACAAATACATCAATCTCGCCATCAGTCTGCTTCCAGATTTCTGGGCCGGTTGTTTCATAATGAGATAAGACATTATTCTTATTCTCAAACTGATTGGGCATATAGTATTTATCCGGGTCCTCTTTAATAATTTGGTGAGCTTTTTTAATTGCGCCATCAGTTTTTTCTGGTCCCGGAGTCAAAACAATCTCTGCGCCAAAAGCCTCTAAAATACGCCTTCTTTCTACGCTGACGCATTCCGGCATTACCAACTTAACTTTGTATCCTTTGGCTGCCCCGATCATTGCCAAAGCAATGCCGGTATTTCCTGACGTTGGTTCAAGTATTGTTTTATCTTTGGTGAGCTCGCCTGCTTCTTCGGCTTTCTTTATCATATAATAAGCGGGCCGATCTTTAACCGATCCGCCCGGATTATTCCCTTCAAGCTTGGCCAAAATTCTAACTTTTGGGTTTTTATTCAATTTAACCAACTCCACAAGGGGCGTATTGCCAATAGTATCTAAAATATTATTATATCTCATTTTTAGCTTTAAAGAAAAAACTGACCTCTTAGAAAGAGGTCGGTTTTAATCTTCAAAGTACTTAATTATTTATAATAAACCAAACCAACCTCTCTTTAAGAGTCACAGCAACAGATAACGCATTTGTTAGTTTGGCACGACATACTGATTTAATAATAATCTACACAAAAAACCTGTCAAGTGTTAACATGCAAAATTAAAACAAAAAAAGAACAATCTCTCCCGAAGGAGAGATTGTTCTTAGTGTGCAGCTTCTGTCCGAAAACTTCCACTGCACATCTTAATCATAGCTCATTAAAATTCTATGTCAATCTTTATTGTGAATAAGTTGGGGATAAAATTTAACCAGAAGCGCTGCGCCGATTGCTCCGGCATTTTCGCCGAGTTTTGCGCGAACAACTTTAGTATTCTTTATTAGCGGCAAAGCAATGATGTTAGCAAGCCCGCCACCAATAACAACAATATCGGGGTCTAAAATCTTTACTAAATTAATCACTCCGATCTTTAAATACTTTTCTTTTTCCCTTACAGGAATCTTTGCTGAAATATAGGCTTCCAAACAACCTCTATTTCCGCAATTACACTTGCGGCCATTTTTTATTATCTTAATCTTATGACCGAATTCCGTGGCTCGAGGCGATTTGCCGCGAAAAATCTTTTTATTAATAATAACAAAGCCGCCAACTCCGGTACCAAGAGTTAAGCCAGCAACAATTTTTTTGCTTTTTCCCGCGCCAAACACAGCTTCGGCCAAGCCGAAACAATTTGCGTCATTTTCTATTTTCGTTTTTATTTTAAATTTTTCTCTAACTATTTTTGCTAAAAATACATTCTTTAAACCCGTAACATTAGGCGGATTTAAAATTTTCTGTTTTTTAAAATCAATTGGTCCCGGGACTCCGATGCCGATGCCCTTAATCTCTTTTTTGTTAACTTCCTTAATTAAATATTCGATACAATCGAAAATCTGAGCGATAATTATTTTTTTATCGCTCTTTGATTTCATGAGCGTCAATCTTTTCCTGACAATTTTATTTCCTCGCATTAAAACGCCATTTATTTTGTATCCACCGATGTCGAGACCAATATACATAAAAAATAAATTAAAATAATTTCTTCGCCTCTTCCCACATACTCTCATTATTATATTTTGTCTTTAACCAATACCACCACTCTGCCCCCCATAAATAGGCCTCGGAAAAACCAGTCCTTCTGGCATAATCAATACTTCCTTCAAATTCTTCAATATTCATCAATTTTAGCTGCTCTTCCAAAGAAAGTTCCCAGGTCTGTTCAGCCCCCCAGGGTTCGGCTGCCAATTCCACAATAATAATTTTATCAATATTAAAAAACTTTTTAATTAAGGCGGCTTTTCTGGAATAAAAAATGGCCGGAATCGGATAACGAATATAACCTAATTTACCGTGAACTTTTCGATAAAGAGTTGTTCCTACAATATCCGCCCGGCGAGCCGCTCCTATCCAGGTGCTGAATTCTCCGCTCTCGGTAATAATTGTCGGCCTTGCCTGTCCCGAGCCTGTCGAGGGATTATCTAGCGATCTGGCTAAAGCAATTTCTTTATCCAAAAACTTCTTGTCTAACTTAGGACACTGGCCAAAAGTTCCTAAAAAAGGCTCATTTTCTATTTGCCAGAACTTGATTGCCTCTTCATTTTTATAATGCCGGATAACTTCGGAAATAACGGCTAAAACTTTCTCCTGCTGCTCTTTTTCAGACAATCTTTTTGCCCAGTCTGGAATATGGCATTCCGGCCAGCGCGGGAGACGCCTGCCAACAGCTAAAATAATCTCCGCGCCTCTTTGTTCTGCCTCATTAATCTGCCAATCCAATTCCTTGAAATCAAAATTACCCTGATTCGGTTCGATTTCCGGCCAGTAAGCCACTAAACGCAATTTTTTAACTTTTAAATCATCGAGAGTCGCCAAAAAAGCTTCTTTCCAGTCGAGTCCTAATTCCTCGGCATAAATTTTGCTGAAAGTAACGCCGAAATCAATTTTTTCCGCCGGTCTTGATTTGCCAACAAAAAAATAAAAAAAACCAGCAACAACTAACGCCAATAAAACCGAACCGATTATAATAAAAAATTTCTTCATAATATCAATATCGCCAAACCTATTCCGATAAGCATAATAGCGATAATTTTTTGGACAAGCACACCCTTTTCAAGCTGCTCTTTAAGTTGCGGAATTTGCCTGAAAAAAAGAAAGGCTAAAACCAAAAGAAATAAATACTGAACGCCCTGAAGAGAATTAACTAAGGTTACGCTTCCTAAAAATATCGCCCAATAGATTAAAAAACTGGAGGCTGTCCCCAGTCCTCTCGCCAAAACAAAGAATCCAAAAGTCTTTGCCTTGACTGCTTCCCCTTTTTTAAAAATCTGTTGTCGAAAATTGATCGGGATCAACAAAATCAATGCCCCCAAAGTCGCCCCCAAACGAGTCCAGATAAGACCATTGATAAAGCCAATATTTGAAAAAACCGATTTAGTGATTACCAAATAAATAGCTGAAGTCAAGGCCGCTCCCATGGCTGGAATAAATACTTCGGTTAAACGGATTTTTCTGCGTTTCCAAAAACTTAAAGTTCCGGTTTTTGTCACCAGCAACGAAAGGATTATTCCTCCGCTAACCAAAAAACAAAAAGCCAATAATTCTCTTAAGCTCAGGCGTTCGCCCAAGAATATAAAACTTAAACCCAAAATAAACAAAGGAGTAAGTCCGCCAACCGTAGGAACAACCCTGGAGGCCTCACCCTTATGTAGGGCGTTGTAAAAGATGACTGTGGAAATAAGCCAAACCATGCCGGCGGCAAGACTTAAAAGTATTTGATTGGTTGAGGGTATAAAAAAACCGAACGGCGCCAGAGCAAGAACAACAAAACTTAAAAATCCAACCCAAAAAGCATAGCTTAAAGGATTGGGAAAACCTCTTTTTAAAAGATATTTATCAACAATAAATATTGCCGCAGAAAAAATATGAGCAATGATGACAATTAAAAGCCAGTTCATGTTGACGTAAATTTAATACTATGCTAAACTTACCAGGAGGTGAAAATCACCTTGGACTTTGAAAATTTATGGAGGGAATGATGAGAAGAGATCTGAATCAATTAGTGAAACTACATCAAAAACTTCTTAGACAAAACGAAATATTGCTTAGACAAAACAAAATATTGGATGAAACGATTTTTCGTTCCGGAGCGATTATAGAAAATTATTTGAGAAAATTTTGCAAAGGAAAATCAGTAAAAATCGAAGTTTTCCAACCTGGAACCACATTTTGTGTTGTGCAGGGCATTGAAGCCCTCCCCAAAAAAACGAAAAATTTTTATAGGCCAGGTAGAAAATATAGGCCTCGATGCCACTGATCAAAAGTTCGTTTGCATCTATCTTAAGGGTAAAAAACTTAAATATGACCTCGAAACCAGCTTGTTTAACATCAAATCAATTGAAATAATAAAATAAGCTCAAACCGATATGGCCACATTCGAAGCCAACTGAATGTGGCTATTTTATTTTGTCTTAAATTATCGGAGATTGAATCTCCGATAATCCTATTCCATAATCTCCTTACTAATTTCCTCTAGGCTGAAATCTTTAAGCCATTTTTCCATATCTGATTTATAATCCTGTGGACTACCCCATATTTCAGTTAAAAATTTTTTAGAAATCACTGAAGGAAAATTTTTCTTGCCAATGTAATCTAAATAACTTGACCAGCGATATGAGCTTAAAAATTGTCCTGCTTTCCTGTAATCTTTAATCCCTTCTTCTTTCCAATTGGGCATTCTTATCTCTAGTGGATTAACGTGGATATAGTAAGGCAAATAATAAAAATGTGGCTCTTTATCAATTAAAACTGCTTTAAATCTTCCTTGAAACAACGGACCAACTCTCTTATTTTTCTCATTGAAATACATCGTATACCCTACGCCTAATTTATGCATAAATCTAACAATGCCATTCTCTGTTAATTGCCGAAGAAGTAAGTGAAAATGATTCGGCATTAAACAAAAAGCCAAAATTTCTACCAACAATTCTCTCTTTTTCGCTTTTTTAAAACTATCGGGGATTCGATCTCCGACAGTTGAAAACTTCCCGGCCGGAGCTATATCATTAAATTCAAAGAGGTCATGTATAAAACGGGGGTAATCTGTATCATCTAGAAAAATTTTGCGTTTCTCTACTCCACGGTTATAAATGTGATAAATTTGATCCGAAACAAATTGTGGTTTCTTCATACTACTTTTAGTATAGCACACTATAATCGGAGATTGAATCTCCGAAAGTCTATCTCTTCACTTTCTTTAGCCACTGGCCAGTATAACTATTTTTAACTTTCATAATCTGACCCGGTGTTCCTTCGGCAACTATATAACCACCCTTATCTCCCCCTTCCGGACCCAAATCAATAATCCAGTCGGCATTTTTAATTATATCCAAATTATGCTCCACGACCAAAACCGTATTGCCTTTATCAACTAGTTTTTTCAAAACATTAAGAAGATTTTTAATGTCTGCGGGATGAAGACCGGTAGTTGGTTCATCCAGGATATAAATTGTCTTACCGGTGGATTTTCGGGATAATTCGGCAGCCAATTTAACTCGCTGGGCTTCTCCGCCGGAAAGCGAAGGAGCCGGCTGACCTAATTTCATATATCCCAGACCTACTTCATTTAAAATGCTCAGTTTGTCCCGAAGAGCCGAAATCCCTTTAAAAAACGCCAGAGCCTCCTCTATGCTCATCTCTAAAACCTCGGAAATATCCACGCCCCTGTATTTAATCTCCAAAATTTCTTTATTATATCTTCGGCCCTGACACTCCGGGCATTTAATATAATTATCCGGCAAAAAATACATCTCAATCTTCTTCAAACCTGCTCCCTGACATTCCTCACATCTCCCTCCTTTTACATTAAAACTGAAATGACCCGCCCCATACCCTCTTAATTTCGCTGGTTTGGTTTCTACGAAAAGATCTCGTATAGGAGTAAAAATCCCGGTGTAGGTGGCGGGATTCGAACGCGGAGTTCTGCCAATCGGCGATTGATCAACAATTACCACTTTGTTCAAATTTTCTAAACCCTGGATTTCTTTATAGACACCCGGTTCAACGCGGGTTCGATAAAACTTTTTGGCTAAAGCCTTGGCTAAAATATCGTTCATCAAAGTGCTTTTTCCCGAGCCCGAAACGCCGGCAATGCAGGTAAATACGCCAAGAGGAATTTTTACATCAATATTTTTTAAATTATGTTCGGTGGCTTTTTTTATTATTAGAAATTTGGAATTAGAAATTAGAAATTTTTTCTTCCTGTCTTCTACGTCAACTTTTAAACGCCCAGACAAATATTTGCCGGTTGGAGTATTAGCTTTTTCTAATCTTTTTGGCGTGCCCTCAAATATGATACGGCCTCCGTGCTCGCCTGCTCCCGGACCGATGTCAATTACCCAGTCAGCGGCATTAATGGTTTGCTCGTCATGTTCGACCACCAGCACGGTATTGCCAATGTCCCGCAGATTTTTTAATGATCTGATTAACCTCTCCTGATCCCGGGGATGAAGACCAATAGACGGTTCGTCTAAAACATAAAGAACGCCTGATAACTTAGAACCGATCTGATTGGCTAATTTTACTCTCTGGGCTTCGCCAGCCGAAAGACTGGGGGCATCGCGAAAAAGGGTTAAATAACCCAAGCCGACATCCATCAAAAAATTTAAATTTTTTATTATTTCTTTAACAATCGGTTCGGCTATTCTGTCTTCTTCTTTGATTAATTTTTTATTAGCGAAAAGTTTTTCAAAAAATTTCTTGCAATTTTCAATATTCATATTAACTATTTCGTCAATATTTTTCTCTGCTACAGTTATTGCCAATGACTCGGCCTTCAATCTTTTTCCCTGACAGGCCGGGCATGTCTTAACTATCATATAATTTTCAATTTCCGCCCTGGCGTGCTCTGAATCGGTTTCTTTATAACGACGTTCCAAATTCGGAATAACTCCTTCAAAATCGTTTTCGCCATATAAAATTATATCCAAAACATTTTTTGGCAATTCTTTAACGGCCGCATCCAATGAAAAATTATATTTTTGAGCCAGCTTCTCCAGAGCTTGCCACTGGGGATTTTGTTTGCCCAGTCTATAAGGAATCATTGCCCAAGGACGAATTGCGCCTTCAGCCAAGCTTAGCTTGGGATTTGGAATAACCAAGGCCGGATCAACTTCCAATTTTATACCTAGGCCAGTACAAGCCGGGCAAGCGCCCTGAGGACTATTAAAGGAAAAAAGTCTTGGTTCAATTTCTGGTAAAATAATTTCGCATCTCTGACAAATAAACTTGTCGCTAAATTTTGAATCATTAACAATTATAATGCCATCGCCTAATTTTAAGACTGTTTCCACTGAATCAATGACCCTAACTCTATCCAATTCTTTCTTATCAATAATAAACCTATCGACTAGTGCTTCAATGTCAATCGATTTGCCATAATCAAAGTGCAACTTAAAAGCCCCTTCTATTTTGTAAATTTTTCCGTTTATTCTTGCTCGAACGAATCCTTTTTCTTGAAGATTTTTTAAAATCTCGTAAGGTTTTCCTTTTTGAGGAGCTAAAATAAGAACTTCGGCACCGGAAGAAAGTCTTAAAATTTGGTTGACTATTTCGCTGATGCTTTGGCGAGAAACCGGCTTTTGGCATTTCGGACAATGGGGCTTGCCAATCCGGGAAAATAAAAGACGGAGCAAATCATAAATCTCCGTCATTGTTCCTACGGTTGAACGAGGATTTCTCATTACGCTCTGTCCTTCAATAGAAATAGCCGGGGGCAATCCTTCGATTTTATCAACGTCCGGCTTATCCATAATTCCTAAAAACTGCTGAGCATAAGAGGAGAAAGACTCGATATATCTGCGCTGGCCTTCGGCATACAGAGCGTCAAAAGCCAAGGAAGATTTTCCAGAACCGGAAACCCCGGTTACAACCACCAGTTTATTTTTCGGTATCTCAACATCAATGTTCTTTAAATTATGAACTCTGGCGCCCTTGACTATGATGTTTTGTGATTTGTTCTCGGGCATGTCTGTTATTATACACCAAAAAAAGTCAAGAGTAAATGAAAAGCGTCATTGCTGACGCCTTGTTATTAAATCTATGAGGCCGAAAATCCAAATTAAATTTACTTTGCAAGCTTCATTAATTGGCGTGGCGCCGGTTGTCTCAACAGTCACAGAATATTTTGCTCCCAGCCTGTAAAATAAATCGGTTAACGTACCATCATGACGAACAATAAAACCATTTTCGTCGCTTTTCATCGGCGATTCCTCACCGGCACCAATGTATTTATTTTTTAAAATCGGCGCTATTTTCTTTATTTTTTCAATAATCTTTTTGTATGCCGAAAGATCGCCATATGAATAATGGTAGGCCGCCGGTCCAACATTCTCGGTAATGTAATCCTGGTGTAAATCTAATACTGCTACAACTTGCGCCAAAAAATCTTTTTTCAGCAGACGGTGCATAAGCCCATTTTCCAGAGTCAGCTTTAGCCCCAATTTTTTATCAGATGACCAATACCAGCTCTTAAACGCATTGCTGTCTTGTATGTCGTCCATTCTTTTCCCGTCTTCCAATTCATAGCGCAAAAAGTCATTATTTACATCGCTACTTTTGCTCAAGACATTATCAATGCTATATCTCGCGCCAATTTCAAAACCGGAAGGATTGCCTAAAGGATAAATAATAATTTTTATATTCCGCTCATGGGCATAATCTATTATCTTATTAACATGATTAAGAATGGTTAATGGACCGGCAATTTCTTCGCCGTGAATCCCCGCCCTGATAATAATAATTTTATCTTTTGGTTTTATCCCCTTAGAAACAACTTTTAGAAATTCATAAACTCCGTTTTTGTATCTAAGTTTGTATTTTTCAATGACTATGTCCCTTCTATTTTTTATTTTTTTAGAAAGAATATTATAAAATTCTTTTGCTGTCATAATCTTATTTTACCCCCGCCTCATCAATGGAAAATAATTTTTTGGAAGTATCAATGGTGGCCTTAACGCCGATGGGAATAGTTATGTGCTCACAATTATGCCCGAAGCTTACATTGCTGATAATGGGAAATTTATATTCGCGAGTTCTTTCCAGAATAATTTTTTCGGGAGAAAAAAACGATAATTTTGCTATGTCTGAACGAATTTCTATTTTTTTAATATTATGAAGTTTTCCGATAATCATTCCATTTATTTTGTCAAACACTCCGGCTAATTTCAGATGAGTTAAAAAGTGGTCTAAATCTTCATAAGTTTCATTACACTCTTCCCAGAATAAAATAGCTCCTTGCCAATTCGGATTATATTTCGTTCCTAAAAGAGTTCGTAAAACCGAAAGATTCCCGCCAAGTAAACGCCCCCGGGCTTTGCCTCCCCGAAAAATTTTCCATGAATTATAACCGGAAATCCTGCCAATGGGCTTAGACTGAAAAAGCGCTTTAACAAAATAATCTTTGGTAAATTTCTCCCAGCGAGAGTTTACTAATTCCATCTCAATGTTTACCCCGTGAAAAGTAACTAATCCTGTTTTTGCGTAAATAGCATTAAGAAGAACCGACATATCGGAAAATCCCAAAATAATTTTGGGATTTTTTCTGATTAAGGAAAAATCGATATGAGGCAAAAGCTGATTGGCACAAAAACCACCCCGCGATGCAAAAATTGCCTTAATCTGGCGATTTTTAAACATCGCATGCAAATCTTCGATTCTTTCTTTGATGGTACCGGCCATATAGCCGCCATATATTTTATAAACATTTCTCCCTAAAACAACTTTTAATCCTAATTTTTCCAACTCCCTGATACCTGCTTGGAGTTTATTCTTAAAAACAACCAGCTCGGAAGGAGATATAATGCCAACCTTGTCGCCGGGTTTTAATTTTGGTGGTTTAATAGTTTTCATGTTTCGGCTAAAATTACTGCCTGATTCGGCTTAACTTCTAAAAATCCTTTTTTAATTTCAATAATCTCTTCTTCGGCTTTTTCGTAGTCCGTTGCCGAAGATTTTTTAATTTTAATCTGCCCTTCTACCAAGGGTGTAATTAAAGGAATATGATGAGTTAAAATTCCCAACTCGCCAGTTGGACCAGGAACTTGCGCTGACTCAACCTCATTATCAAACAAAGTTTTTTCGAGAGTATAAATAGATAAACGGAACATAATTAGAAATTAGTAATTAGGAATTAGAAATTTCACTGATACTGCCTTTCATATAAAACGCCTGCTCTGGTTTATCGTCATGTTTTCCTTCAAGAATTTCTTTAAATCCCTTAATAGTCTCTTCTAACGGAACGTATTTACCCTTACTGCCGGTAAATATCTCGGCAACAAAGAACGGCTGAGAAAGAAAGCGCTGGATTCTTCTTGCCCGATTAACAATTAATTTGTCTTCTTCGGATAATTCCTCCATTCCCAAAATAGCAATAATATCCTGCAAGTCTTTATAGCGCTGAAGGACTCGTTGAACCTCGCGAGCTACTTCATAATGCTCTTTGCCAATAATTTCCGGATCCAAAACCGTAGAACTTGAATCAAGAGGATCGACTGCAGGATAAATTCCTAATTCGGTTAATTGTCTCGATAAAACAATGGTTGAATCAAGATGGGAAAAAGTAGTGGCTGGCGCTGGATCGGTTAAATCATCTGCCGGCACAAAAATTGCCTGAACCGAAGTTATCGAACCTTTCTTAGTGGAAGTAATTCTTTCCTGCAGTTCGCCCATCTCGGTTGCCAAAGTTGGCTGATAGCCTACTGCCGAAGGCATTCTGCCAAGCAAGGCAGAAACTTCGGAGCCAGCCTGAGTAAAACGAAAGATATTATCAATAAATAACAGGATGTCTTTCCCTTGTTCGTCCCGAAAATGTTCGGCCATGGTTAAACCGGCCAAAGCCACCCTTAATCTCGCTCCCGGAACTTCATTCATCTGGCCAAAAACCAAAGCAGTTTTTGCCAAAGTTCCGGATTCTTTCATTTCATGATATAAATCATTTCCCTCGCGAGTTCTTTCACCTACTCCGGCAAAAACCGAATAACCGCCATGTTCAGTAGCAACGTTTCGAATTAGCTCCATTAAAAGAACCGTCTTGCCAACTCCGGCTCCACCAAAAAGACCAACTTTCCCTCCTTTGGTAAATGGCGCGATTAAGTCAATGACTTTTATCCCGGTTTCAAAAACTTCGGTCTTGATTGACTGATCTTTCAAGGCCGGCGGGTTTTTATGAATCGGCTGACGCAAAACTCCCTTTGGCTCCGCCATTTCATCAATCGGCTCTCCCAAGACATTAAACATTCTGCCAAGAACCTTATCGCCAACCGGCACAGCAATCGGCTTACCAATATCAGCAACCTCCATTCCACGTTTTAATCCATCAGTTGAATCCATGGCCACTGCCCGAACCCGATTACTCCCCAAATGCTGGGCGGTTTCCAAAATTAATTTTTTCCCCTGAAATTCAATTTCAAGAGCATCATAAATCGCCGGAAGTTCTTTTGGAAATTCCACATCAACCACCACGCCAATTATTTGAACTATTTTCCCCTTGTTCATAAATTTTTACTCCATTGCTTCCCGGCCGGCGGTTACCTCGGCAATCTGCTCGGTAATCGCTGCCTGGCGGGCTTTGTTATAAAAAAGATTTAATTCTCCCAAGATTTCCTCGGCATTTTCCGAGGCATTTTTCATTGCCACCATTCTTGCCGAATGCTCACTGGCATTGGCCTCCAAAATCATATGATGAATTTTAATTTTAACCAATAAAGGCAAAAGTTCGTCCAGAACTTTTTCCCGCGACGGCTCGAATAAATAAGTATAATTAAAGCTTGATGCTTGCTCAATATATCTGCCACGTTCTGGTGTGATACCGGCAACAATCTCCTCAATCGCCTCTTTTGTTATCGGCAAAATCTGCCTGATAACTGCTGCTTGCTTTAAAGTCGAAATAAAATTTGTATAAGCACAAACTATTTTAGAATATTTTTTTTCTTTCCAGTCCATTAAAATCCGCTCGGAAACTGGCAAGGTTTCTTCCATCCTAACAAAATCACCAAAACCAATAAATTCACCGGCTAAACTATAATTTCTAAACTTAAAATAATCGCGAGCCTTTTTGCCGACTACGACAATATCAATACTAAATTTGGAATTATCAAGATATTCCTGGGCTTTTCTTAAAATACCGCCATTGTATCCGCCGCACAGCCCCTTATCGCTGGTTATAACTATTAAACAAACTTTTTTTCCTCGCCTTTTTTCAAGTAAGGGATGAAGCGTGGGTGATGTTTTCTCGCTAACATTTCCCAAAAGCCGCAAAGCATGCTCGGCATAGGGCCTGGCAATCAAGGCAAATTCCTGGCTTCTTCTCATTTTGGTTGCTGAAACCGCCTCCATTGCCCGGGTTATTTGCTGGGTATTCCCGATAGAACGCATCCGATGCTTAATTTCGCGCGTTGATTTCATAATGTTCTCTTAAATTCTTCTATCACCTTTTTAAGCTTAGTTTCATCTTTCTCAGAAAGTTCCTTGCTCTCATAAATCGATTTCAATAAATCATTGTGCATATTTTCTAAATACTCTAAAAACTTATTTTCGAATTCCTCTATTTTTTCAACTGAAATATCGTCCAAATAGCCATTAACTCCGGCATAAATAACTGCCACCTGTTTTTCCCAGGCCATTGGAACATATTGTTTCTGTTTTAAAATTTCAGTAACTCTTTTCCCTCTCTCGATTCTCTCCTGGGTTGCTTTGTCCAATTCCGCCCCAAACTGAACAAAGGCGGCTAATTCACGATATTGGGCTAAATCCAGACGAAGCTTGCCAGCAACTTTTTTCATTGCCTTAGTTTGAGCAGCCGAACCAACACGAGAAACCGAAAGACCGACATTTAAAGCTGGCCTGATTCCTTGATAAAATAATTCCGGCTCCAAATAAATTTGACCGTCGGTAATCGAAATAACATTAGTTGGGATATAAGCGGAAATATCGCCGGCCTGAGTTTCAATAATCGGTAAGGCAGTGAGGGAACCACCTCCATGTTTTTTATCCATTTTTGCCGCACGCTCAAGCAATCGTGAATGAAGATAAAAAATATCTCCTGGATAAGCTTCTCTTCCCGGTGGTCTGCGTAAAAGTAAGGACACTTGTCTGTAAGCCCAGGCATGTTTTGACAAATCATCATAAAACAAAACCGCGTCTTTGCCTTTGTCCATAAAATATTCGCCCATAGCACAGCCCGCGTAAGGAGCAATATATGAAAGCGGAGCCGGATCAGCAGCTGAGGCAATAACAACCGTAGTATATTCCATCGCTCCAACTTCTTCTAATCGGGCAATAATTTTCGCTATTTTTGATTCCTTCTGGCCAATGGCAACGTAAATACAAATCGGCCGAGTTTCTTTTGGTTCTTTCAATTGATTAATAATTGTATCAACAATCAATGCGGTCTTACCAATCTGTCTATCACCAATAATCAACTCTCTCTGGCCCCTGCCGATCGGAATCATTGAGTCAATGGCTTTAATGCCTGTATGAAGCGGGGCATTAACCGATTCCCGGGTAATAACCCGAGGAGCAACTTTCTCAATCGGATAAAAAGTTTTTGTCTTAATATCGCCCTTTCCGTCCAATGGTTCTCCCAGGGGATTAACCACCCTACCGACCAGTGCCTCACCGACCGGGACCTCCAAAATCCTGTTGGTTGACTTCACAACATCACCCTCTTTAATCTGTTTGTAATCTCCTAAAATTATTGCGCCGATAGTATCTTCTTCGAGATTTAGGGCTAATCCATAAACAGAACTCCCCCCGCCAGCAATAAATTCCAACATCTCGCTCGCCATTACATCCCTTAGTCCGGCAACTATTGCCACTCCATCGCCAACTTTAATCACCCGACCGACTTTTTCGGCTTTTACTTCCGCCTTAAATCCTTCAATTTGTTTTTTAAGTTGTTGAATTATAAGGTCCTTGTCCATAAAATTTTTGAGTTTTCCACACAAGCACTTGACAGGACTTACGGATTTGCTATAATGATAATGTCAAACCTCTGAGAAGCCTTCGGGCTTCTCGGATTTTTTATCCGCCAAGAAAATTTGATCTTTCAATTTTTTAAGATTTATGTATTTAGCTCGCTCGATAAGCTCACGCGAAATATGACCCTTAGCAGACATAACAATAATCCACTTACCTAATCTTTTCAACTCATCTACTAATGGCGCGAAGTCGCTATCACCAGACATTAAAATGCAAGTATCAAAATTGTTCGCATTTTTTAAAGCATCAATTATCAATTCGGCATCTAAATCGCCTTTTCTTTCAAAGGTATCAGGAGAAATTTTAATCATCTTTACTTCTTTAGATGTAACTTTATAACCATACTCTTCCATTCTTGCAAGAAATTTAGCCTGCTTATGATCCTTGCCTATTTTGCCTGTATAAAAATAAAGTCCTAGGAGCTCACATTCATTTTCAAAATAAGTTTTCAGTCGCTGGTAATCTACTCTCCAGCCCAAGGTCTGCTGGGAATATAAAATATTCGCTGCATCAATAAATACCGCTACTTTGCCTTTTACAAATTTTGAAATCATGTTTTTAATTTATATTTATAGTATATATTACCTAAAACTATTGACATAAATTTATATATATGCTAAACTTATAATAGGGTCTAACTTAACGTGTTCCCGGGTGCTCGATGAGGAGCTCGCTTCTCACGAGCACCCACTTTCAAACTGTCCAAGGAACCAACCTTGGCGGTTTTATTTTATACCAAACTCTGTCTTAATTTATTAAGTTTCGCTTTTATTGAACCGTCTATCAACAAATCACCGATTTGAATTTTTAATCCCCCAATCAAACTTGGGTCAATTTCTTCTTGTATTTCTGCATTTTTGATTAGCTTTCGCAACTTCTCAATTATCTCTGGCTCTATTTTTTTTGTACTGGCTATTTTTACTTCCACCACTCCCCTTTTTTCTTTATCAATCTCCTCTATTTTTTCAATAATTTTACTTAATAATTTTAAATCATTGTTTCGTAATAAAATACTATAAAAATTTCTAAAAACCAAATCTGCATCTTTAACCTCTTTCAAAGATTCATATAATGCTTGGGCATATTGTTTGGGACTATATCTCATGTTCTTTTAATTTTCCAATAACTTCGCCAATCATCTTTCTTTCTTTTTCTTCATCTATCTTCTCTTCTAAAACTTTTTCTGTTGCATTTATCACCAAATCAGCAATATCCTGACGGACTTCTTTCAGCATTTTTTCTTTCTCTATCTCAATTCTTCCCCTGGCCTCTTCAACGATTTTCCTTGTTTTCTCCTCGGCTTCTGTTAAAATCTCCTGCTGTTTTTTATCTCCGATTTCTCTTGCTTTTTGTATCAGGGCTTCCGCTTCTTTTTGAATTTTTGCCAATTCCCTTTCCCGCATTTCCTGAATTTTTTGAAATTCCTCTTCTCCCTTTTTTGCTTTTTCTAATCCTTCAATAATCCTGTCCCGCCTTCTATTCATCAAATTTATAAGCGGCTTATATAAAAACTTCTTTAAAACAAGAAAAAGAATCACAAAATTAACTATCTGGGCAAGCAGAAGTTTCCACTCGATTCCGAGTTTATGAATTAAATCTTCCATAACAAACTACTTCTAAACAAATTTTACAACCAAAGCAACTACCAGAACGTAAATCGCGATTGCTTCGGCAAAAGCAATGGCTAAAACCATCGGAGTCTGAATTTTGCTGGCTGCCTCGGGATTTCGTCCGATAGACTTCATGGCTTGAGTAGCTAACCGACCAATCGCATAGGCGGGCATTGCTACCCCGAAAACAATAGTTGCTCCAGCAACGATTGTTTTTATGGTATCTAAATCCATACAATACAATGCAAATCTACGAATGATATGCTAATCTACAAATTGCTAATAAAATATACATTCGCAATTCGCGGCATTCGCATAAAATTCGCATATTGGCATCATTTAGTGAACTTCGCTTGTGGCGATTTGTAAAAAGACTAAAGTTAGCATTGAAAAAATGAGGGCCTGAATAAAACCGACGAATAATTCCAAAAACATAAATGGCAAAGGAGCAATAAAAGGAACCAAAAATGCGGTCACAACCAGAAGAACCTCCCCGGCAAAAATATTTCCAAAAAGACGGAAAGAGAATGAAAGTATTTTAACCACTTCGGCAATGCCTTCTAAAATTCCGGCGAACGTCAAGCCGGGATTTTTAAATGAAATATATCTAGAAAAATGCTTAAAAAATCCAATTGTTATAATGCCAAAAATCTGAGTTGCTATAACGGAAATTATTGCCAAAGCAAGAGTCATGTTCAAATCACTGTTAGTTGATCTAAAAAATGGAACAAAAAGACGCCCTCCTTCTTCTGCGTGAGCGACTTCAAAAAAACCGATTGTCCCCACTCCCGGCACCAAACCCAACCAATTTGAAAGAAGAACAAAAATAAAAATAGTGGTAACTAAGGGGAAAAATTTTTCTGCCTGTTTTCTGTCACCGGTGATTTGAGCTATAAAATCTAAAATCAGTTCAATAATCGACTCTAAAAAATTTTGAAGACCTTTCGGAATTAATCTAAGCTTGCGGCTAGAAAATACGGAAATCAAAATTAAAATAGCCATAGCTATCCACGACATCAAAAGGGTGTTGGTTATCGGCATTCCAAAGACAGTAAAGATACGCTCTGCGGCAAGTGAGATGTGCATAAATTTATTTCATTTCCGCCAAAATTTTTTTCATCTTTAAAAAAAGAGCAACTCCAGAAATTATCATTGAAATTATAATTCCAGTCAGAATAAAAATTGGCGAGGAATCAAATTTTTTATCCAAAAAACGGCCAAGTAAAACTAAGATGACAAGCGGAATAGTGATGGTATAGCCGAACTGAAAAGCCAGGCTTACTGCCTGCCAAAATATAGATTTCTCTTTTTTAGCTGCGGGGCTCTCCATGGTATGCTTTATAAATTTTAATCTAAATTTGTAAAACCGTCAACGCTGTGGATATTTGAATATTCCTTGATTTATAAAAACATGCTATGATACAATATGAGTATGAGATTAATCCTTAGTTTCGTCGCCAGAATAATAGCAAACGCAATAGGCATATTAATTGCCGGCTATTTTGTGTCTGGCATAATATTTAATTTTAAGGGTGATTTAATTGATGATTTAACTAGTCTGGTAATTACCGGTTTCATTTTGGCGATTGCCAATGCCATTATTAAACCAATCCTAAAATTCATCACCGGTCCTTTAATAGTTCTGACAATGGGATTATTCCTGGTTATTATCAACATAATCATTCTCTGGCTTGTTGATTGGTTTATGCCGGAATTAACCATTGTCGGTGTTCAGGCTTATTTCTGGGGGGTCATCATAATTTCCATAATTAATGCCATCGTAACGGGAGTTAGCAAAAAAAGGTCTTAAAATTAAACATGAATAATATTCTCGATATTATCCAAATAATAACAGCTGCTCTTCTAATTATTTCCATTCTGATTCAACGGCGAGGCTCTGAACTTGGCGGTGCTTTTGGCGGAGGCGGTGAAATCTACTACAAAAAAAGGGGGATAGAAAAATTTATCTTTATCGCCACTGTTATTCTGGCAGCCCTACTTATTGTCACGGCAATTATAAGAATGCTGATATAAAAATCTGTTTAAAAACCTTTTTAAAAAACTGAATATTGAGAAGTGGCCATCAAGGGCCCAATGGAAAAAATTGCCCTCTTTATTATCAAAAAAAGAGCGCTATTTTGTTTTGGGGCTGGCCATATTAGTCATTGCTTCTTTGATAACCTGGTATAGCAACTATCGATTAACCCACATGATTGAAAAACCGGATTATGGCGGAAGCTATACGGAAGGAATTGTGGGTAGCCCCCAGTATATCAATCCGATCTTCTGTCAAACTAATGATACTGACCGAGATATTTCAGAATTAATTTTTTCCGGACTGATGAAGTATGATTCAAAAGGAAATCTTGTGCCCGACTTAGCTGAACGATATGCGATTGGCGAAGGAGGCAAGATTTACGATTTCTTTTTAAGAAAAAATGTATTTTGGCATGATGGAAAGCCCTTTAATGCCGATGATGTAATTTTTACTTTCCAGACTATCCAAAATCCAAATTATAAAAGTCCGCTAATATTCAACTGGAGCGGGGTTGAAATAGAAAAAATTGATGACTGGACTGTCCGCTTTAAACTAAAAAATGCTTATGCTCCTTTTTTAAATAGCGCTACAGTTGGCATGCTTCCAAAACATATCTGGGTGAACATGTCGCCGGCAGAATTTCTTCTTGCCGAAACAAATCTTAAACCAATCGGAACTGGCCCATACAAATTCAAAAAGTTTGAAAAAGACAGACTGGGGTCAATTAAAACTCTTTATCTTGAGGCCGATAAAAATTACTATCCTGGAAAACCTTATATAAAAAATATTACTTTCAAATTTTATATTAATGAAGAAGCAATGATTAACGCCTATAATAATGGAACGATAAAAGGGCTTGGCTTTATTACCGCTCAAAATAAACTACAGTTAAAAAATTATAAGAGAAAATTAAATATTCGTCCTCTTAAACTCCCCCGATATTTTGCTGTCTTTTTCAATCAAAGTAAAAGTAAGGCTCTTTCCGATAAAACAGTCAGATTGGCTTTAAATTATGCCACGAATAAACAGGAAATTATTGATAAAATTCTTAATGGCGCAGGCGAAACAGTAAGCTCTCCCATTCCTAAAGGGGTCTTTGGTTATAGTGCCGGAACAAAAATATACGATTTTGCCTTAGAACATGCCAATAATCTTTTAGATGCCGCCGGATGGAATAAAAATGAAGAAGCTGGCATAAGAGAAAAAGTTGTTAAAAAAGGAGAAAGTCCTACTCCCCTGGAGATAACCATAATCACTACCGAATGGCCGGAACTGCAAAGGGTAGCCGAAATTCTTCAGGAACAATGGTCAAAAATCGGAGCAAAAATAGAAGTAAAAATATTAAATATAGCTGAAATCCAACAAGATTATATCCGGCCAAGAGAATACCAGGCCCTTCTTTTTGGCGAAGTCTTGGGAGCCGAACCCGATCCTTTTCCATTCTGGCATTCATCTCAAAAACGAGACCCGGGATTAAACCTTGCTCTTTATGACAATACTAACGCTGACAAACTTTTAATGGAGGCCCGAGCAATCTTCGATTCAGAAAAACGAAAAGAAAAGTATGAAGAATTCCAAAAATTGGTAGTTGAGGACGTACCAGTGGTTTTTCTTTATAATCCTTACTATCTCTATCCGGTGAGTAAAAAAATAAAGGGTATTGAAATAGAAAATATTTCAATACCTTCAAAACGATTCTCGGGTATTGAGAATTGGTATATTGAGACCAAGCGAGTAAAGAAATGAAAAATAAAATAGATAAACAAAATATGCGTAAAGTAATCATGGATTTCCCGAAACAATTCGCGGATGGTTTGGCTGCGGCAAAAGACGTAATGGTTCAACAAGCTCACCATGATTTTAACCAAATTATTTTTTGCGGAATGGGTGGGTCGGCTTTACCGGCTGAAATTTTAAAAACTTTAAGAAATTTTTACAAGTGGCCTCTAGCGATTAAAATTCATAAAAGCTATGGCTTGCCAGTTCGAATCAGCCCGAAAGCGCTCGTGTTTGCCATTTCCTACTCCGGAAACACCGAAGAAACAATTTCAAGCTATGAGGAAGCAAAAAAAAGAAATCTACCAGTTATTGGAGTTGCCACGGGCGGAAAGTTGACCGAGCTTTGCGAAAGAGATAAAACCCCGCTGGTGAAAATCCCTGATACCGGAATCCAACCCCGTTCTGCTTTGGGTTATTTATTTTCAGCAGTAATAAAAGTTATCTCAAATTCAAAAATTATTAAAGATTTAGACAAAGAAATTTTATTATTAAACAAAAATCTTAAACCAAAAATCTTAGAAAATCAGGGGAAAAAATTGACTCAAAAAATAAAAGGCCGAATCCCTATAATTTATGCCTCGGATAAATATAAAGCCCTTGCTCAAATCTGGAAAATAAATTTTAACGAAAACTCCAAATCCCCTGCTTTTTGGAATTATTTTCCAGAGTTGAATCATAATGAAATGGAAGGAATGTCTCATGAAAAAGAATGCGAATATCATGATAAACCGATTTTTCACATAATAATCTTAAAAGATAAAAATTTAGACCACCCAAGAATTATAAAAAGAATAAATGCAACCAGTGATTTATTGAAGGAAAAAAGCGGATTTGATATTGATTTTGTTGATATCGAAGGAAAAGATGTTTTAACGAAAATATTTTCTAATTATCTTCTTAGTCAGTGGACGTCCTATTATTTGGCTTTAGAATATGGCATTGACCCAACGCCAGTAAAAATGGTTGAGGAATTTAAGAAAAAGTTAAAATAACCCCGAAAAATTCGCTAACACGAATTAACGGGGCAAGGGGGCGAGTGGCGGAACTGGCAGACGCGTAGCGTTCAGGGCGCTATGACCGCAAGGTCGTGGGAGTTCAACTCTCCCCTCGCCCATTTTATAAAAATCTATGATTTCTTTTGATGATTTTCAAAAATTAGATATAAAGATTGGGACAATTTTGGAAGCAGAAAAAGTGGAAGGAGCGGATAAGCTATT
>Ga0210057_1003379_pt1 | contig 22056 bp, 27 predicted proteins | sample CryGeyCG2114_010_2_FD_183968 | JGI IMG/M metagenome (GOLD analysis project Ga0210057, IMG submission 183968) | Groundwater microbial communities from aquifer - Crystal Geyser CG10_big_fil_rev_8/21/14_0.10 (SPAdes) (version 2) | ecosystem: Environmental > Aquatic > Deep subsurface > Groundwater ...
TATTAAAAGAGCAACAGGAATGAGTAAAAAGTTAATTGAAAAGTATGATGAACTTTACAAAACATACGAAGGAGGAAAAAATGATGAAAATAACTAAAAACAGAGTAGGTGCGAAACTGCACTATTTTATATACTTAGAACTATAAATAGATATTTATGTATCAAGAAAGAGAATTAAAAGATAAATTTGAAAAAATATCAGAGATTTATCCAATAATTGCAATTGTCGGGGCAAGACAAGCTGGTAAAACTACTTTTTTGAAAGAAAGGATAAATAAATTAGATTCCACATATTTATTATTTGACGATCCAGATATTAGAGATTTATTTGAGAGAGACATTTAAAAATTTGAAAGGCAATACTTAGAAAACAAATCTGTTTCAGTATTAGATGAAGTTCAATATTGTAAAGATGTAGGAAGAAATCTTAAGTACCTCGCGGATACTGGCAAAAGATTATGGATTACTGCATCATCGGAAAATATTCTCGGAAAAAATGTGCTATCGTACCTTGTTGGAAGGGTTTCTATACTAAGATTGTACCCCTTTTCTCTTCAAGAATTTATGGATTTTAGGAAACAAAAAGAATTTTCTCCTAAAGTTTTAACAAGAGAGATATGGGAGCATTCTATTTTTGGGGGATATCCAAAAGTTGTCACTGTTGATGACTTAGAAACTAAAAAAATAATACTTCAAGATTTATACGAAACTATGATACTTAAAGATGTTGCACAAACATTTTCAATAGAAGATATCACTTCATTGGAAAATTTGTCAAAATATCTAGCACATAATATAGGAGGGATATTCTCTTATGAAAGAGCTTGCAGTGATATTAGATTATCATTTAAAACAGTTAAAAAATATATTGATGCATTGGAAAAAAGTTATATGATATTGCGTGTTATACCTTTTTACAAGAACAAAATGAAAGAGATAATAAAAAAGCCAAAAATATTTTTTATTGATACTGGGATAAGAAATATATTATCAAAAACAATATCTAATATTGATGGTGCTATGTTTGAAAACTATGTGTGTTCAGAACTTTTAAAAATGGGGTTTACTCCAAAATATTGGAGAACAAAATCAAAATCAGAAGTAGATTTCATAATAGAGAAAGATAATGAAATAATCCCAATAGAAGTTAAGTTAAGTATAAATTCAACAAAAATTGGAAGAAGTTTTCATTCATTCCTAAAAGAATATTCTCCAAAAAGAGGGTTTATAGTGTCATACAATAACACTAAAGGAAAGATTACTATTGGAAATTCAACCATCCATTTTGTAGATATATTAGAACTTAAAAATTTTCTTAACAAATAATTTATAAATTAACACACAACTTTTGTGTACATACTATATGTCCACAATTGTTTATTTTGTTTTTGTATTGTCCACATTTAAGGTACAGTTCAAAAGAAAAGTGATAATAATATTATAAAATAATGTGTAAGATATTAGACATAAATTATTTTCTAAAATGTAATTTCATATCCTATCTTAGACTAAAGATATAGTACTGGGATGATAGAATAAATAATAAGATAATACAATCAATGATGTAATCTTATCCATGAAATTTATATTAATATTGTTCTAAATATTATTATGTATATCACTCAGAAAATGAAAGGTTTTGAATTAACCACTCCAACTAAACACAGAAAAGGTTATATATGAATGAGAATTCTTTGATAGTGTATATTAATATGAAATAAAAGGGGGTGAAAGATGGTTTATGCTACTATAAGACAAGTAAATCTAGCAAATAATCTTGGAGTATTAGGTTTTATAGGAGGGTGTATGAATGCTGGGAAAACTTCTGAAATTGATACTGTATTGGATAGAGCAAACGAACTTCAGTTAGGGTTTCTTCCTTTTAGTTATGAAGGAGATACAAGAGGAAATACTAAGAAACTTGTTGCAGGAAGAAAAGATAGAAATATAGAAATACCTTGCAAATCATATCATGAAGATAATCCTGAAGAGATATATAGGCATATAGACGAAGCTGATGAAAGATTGAGAAAGGATGGTAGGTATGCACATGTCTTAGTATTTGATGAAGCTCAACTACCCGATTATAAAAAATTTATCCCCATCTTACAAAAGCTTAGAGAGTATAATGGAAAATCACGTCTTCCAATCGCGGTTGGTTTGGATAGAGATTTTAGAGGGAGGATGTATGAAATATCACGTTTTTTAGAAGGAGAACAAGGTACGGTTGTAGTTAAGATAGAAGGTTTCTGTAAAGCTCATGCATCTGAAAAAGGTCCAAATAAAAGTTGTGGTGCGCTTGCAACAAGAACTCAGAGAGTAATTAGTAGAGGTGGATTAGAAGTACCTGAGTTTCCTTTTGTGATAGGTGGTGATAAGACTATTTATGGATGTGTGCCTGCTCCTCACTGGGATGAAACTAGACAAGTAGAAGGAGCAAATGAAGCAACATATTATGTTCCTGTATGTTCTCATCATCATAGAGTGCCTGGAAAAGATTTAGTTAGAGAGATTTATGACTTTTTTAATAATAACAGGTGTAATGGAGGGGTACCTTTACAAAAGATTCGTGATGAATTTAATAGAGAAGATAATCTTGATTCTATTTTAAAATGGTTAACTCTTGAAGGAGGATTAGAAATAAGAGAGGGAAAACTTAGACCAAGAGAGGTAACTGTTCATCCTGTTGATGGTTATTTAATTGCTCAATCTCCTGATGAGATTATGAGAGATGAACCAGAAACTATTTATACTCCAAATCAATAAAGACAAAAATGAACTACATAAAACAAATAGCAACAAAGAAAGTTGATAGTGAAACTCACGAGGCACTTGTTAGGTATGGAAAGGGAGATTTTGTGAAAGAGGAATTAATCATAACAATATCTAAAAAGAATATTAGAATACAAGGAGGATTGGATATGGTTAATCCTATCCAAAGATTTGTTGCTTCTGTTTGTACAGAAGATGCGCATTATAAAGGAACTATCCCTACAGCAAAAGATGTTGAGACAGAATTAGATTCTCTGGGTGTTGGATATGAAGCTAAGAGAAGGTATGGTAAATCTGGAGCAAAGTATGAAATTGATACCCCTTTATCTCCTGCAAAAGCTTTGGAATTCATTAACAAATTATATGAATTTTATTTATTACTAAATGTTAAATCTGGAGGTAATAGTATAAAAGTTAAGAAACAAGATACTCCAAAGATAGGAAGTTTAGTTCCTAAGTTTGTTACTGGAGAAGTTTCTGGAGAACATCTTGATAAAGTCAAGGAAGAATTTTTGTTTGATGTGGATGCTTCAACTCTAAGTAAAGCGAAGAAAATAACTATTACGCATACAATTGATGTAGAAGATATAATTTTAGATGAGAAGCTTTTGAAGAGTGATCCATTAAAAGCAAGATTGGAAGCTAAGAGAAAAGGAACTCTTAGAAGAAAAATAGACATTGGTGGAGATGTAGTTCTAAAAGAGTATGAGTTTGAGGTTTAGATAGTTATTTATAGTTTGGATTCTTAGAGAGGTTTCTTTAAAAGATTAAGAACATTAAAATTCTAGAACAAAACAAAGTACAACAATACCAAACTAATCACGAACCAAACTCCTAACACTAATCTCCACCAAGAGTTTGGCAATTTCATCCATTCCTTTCTTAAATTTAGATATGAATTCCCACCTGCAAAAACAAGTACCATTACTAATAAATAGAATGCATATCCAGAAACTACAAATTGTGAAACAGAAACTGTGGTTAGAGCAAAGTATAGAAGAACTATTGTAAGAACACCAATTACAGAGATCCATACATTCTTTAATCTCCTGCTATTAACAACATTTTTACTTAATCTTTTCAGAAAACTAGGAGCAACCAATCCAAAGAAACCTTTCAAACCACCAAGAATTAATAATACAACTGCTATCCAATCTATTAGATTTAATGTCATAATTAATGTTAAAGATAACTAATATATAAAATATACTTCATACTATGAAATCCAAAACAAAAAACCAAAATTGCTCCTGCAAAAACAAAACATATACATCATATCGATTTAATTAAAAGTCATATGAATTCAATCAGTTCACCATTATAAAATGTGAAAAGTATATTTAATAAGAGAATTATAGTTATTAATTCCTAATTTTTTAAAATCGCTCCTCTTTTGAACTGTGTGAGTTGTAAAAGTTTAAAAGTGGTAAGCATTTATTTACATTAATGACCACAAAAAGACAACTAGCTAAAGAATTAGAAAATCTATCTAAATTTAAACAATTAGACATAAAAAAAGAACAATACACCACCCCTGGAGATATAGCTTCTCAAATATTATGGGAAGCTTTTATGTTAGGGGATATAGAATATAAAAAAATATTAGACTTAGGTTGTGGAAACGGGATTTTGGGGATTGGTGCTTTATTATTAGGAGCAAAGGAAGTTATTTTTATTGATATTGATAAAGAAGCTTTAGATGTTTGCAAACATAATGTTATAGAATTAAATAATGATTTAGATCAAAATTATAATGTTTTATCTAAATGTGAATTTATCATTTCTGATGTTAATGATTTAGATATAAATAAAATAAAGAATTACAAAATAAATACAGTAATCATGAATCCTCCTTTTGGAACAAAAATAAAACATGTAGACAAAGAGTTTTTAAAGAAAGCTATTGAGATAGTTAAAAATGGAGGGACAATATATTCGTTTCATAAGAGCTCTACATTGCGCTTTGTAGATACATTCTGTAAAGATAATAACAAAAAAGTAACACACAAATTTGATTTCAAATACCCCCTTTACTCTTCATATAAATTCCATGAGAAACCAAAGAAATTTATTGATGTGAGCGTTGTGAGAATAAAATGATATTTTAGGTATAATAATTTAGATTATAATTCAATAAAAATTAAACTTAACTTCATTGATAAGAGTTATGTTTGATTTTGTATCTAATACTATTTTTCCATAATCTTTTTATGAATAGAAAATATGTTATAAGATAATGTGAGGTTACAGTGTGATAAGAAAATTTAGGGTTATTCTTCTTTTTATATTAATATTAAATAATCATGAATTTTCATAAAACGCTTTTCTGACAATTAGTGTGTGTGGGGATTGTAACTTATTCCCATCATCTCCAATTCTATGAGATCTCGTAGTTTTTACACGATCGTTCACTTCATTTATCAGATATGTCCAGAAATATTTATCATCATATTCTGCACTAAACATTTTTTCATCTGCTATTTCTCTCAATATATCTAATTTTTGAATTACAGAAACAGGTATCCAAGAAGGTCTCTCTTCATTTTTTACACTTTCTCTAATTTGCTTCCTTTCCTCTTCAGAGAATTTAAAATATATATCGACTAAATTTATAGCTATACTTTCCAAACAACCCGCAACCACCCCATTAGGCAATTCTGGTTGTAATCCAAAAACATCATACATACTTTGAGCGGCTTTGACTTGAGATAATTCAACTTTTTTTGCACATACAGTATGAACAACTTCTTTAAGTTTTGTTTCTAACTCAGAATCAGATATTCCTCCCATTCTAATAATATTTTTTACAATACTACAATTCCCTTTTAGATCTGTAACTCTTGAGAAATCTGAGGGTAACTTTGCCCATCTATCTTCTTCTAACGCATTAGGATATTGAGTTCTTAATTCATCACTTAAAGCTACAATTGCATCAGATGTTAGATATCGATGTGTCATTTTATTTTTCCTTAGGTTTTCTGAATAACATAGTCCTATCTTGAGAAAGTGGGGGAGGGTTTGAACCTAATACATTTTGGGAATGTTTTTTATATTCTGTAACAAAATAACATACCAATCCATCTTTGTCATTTTTTCTGTATTCTTCCATTCCAATATCCCCCAATAAAAGTTCTCTTAATGTATCTATATCTTCATAAGTTTGGGTAGAGATAAGAATTCCATCATCTAATTGTACTCTTTCTTTAGAGCCAGAACCAGCATCAACTCTTACCTCACCATGAGACCATATATCTAAACATCTTTTTATTAAATAAGGTTCTATTTTAGGAATGAATCCAAAAAATGTACTCAAATCTTTTGCAGAACGCACATCTCCATTATGAAGTGCTTTGCAATACGATTTTACAAATACATTATCAACAGTGGGAGGTAAATCTTCTTGATTTTCGCCTATTGATTCTTTGGTTTCTTTAAGAATATCTTCTAAATTTAATAGAGTTTCATGATGAGATTTGTAAGAAAGAGCTTCCTCACTCAAAGCAGTAAGCTCTTCTTCACTAATACCAGTATCTATCTTTTTATCTTCTTGTTTTACATTCTCATTTAACCTATCAATCAAAATAATTACATCCCTAAGTGCTGCACTTCTCAAAAATCTAGAAAAAACGTCCCAATTTTCTAATTTTGCACCTTCTCCAAGAATTTCACTAAGTGTTTCTACAACATACTTAATACTATTTTCATTCAATAGAAGAGTGTTTTCTTCATTATCCATAAAGAGAGAAAAACATACTTGATTAATAAATATTACTATTGATTTCAATATCAATCCTTTTTATTGATTTAACATTATTATTAATCTCTCTCTGTATTTATAGGGAAAAACTTCCTCCAGACTTTTCCAAATAGTTTTCTGTCCTATCCAAAATCTAAGTAATCTGAGTTAAATTAATAAAACAATCCATCCAGATAGTAAGAATGTCTCTAAAAAGAGGGGTGATATTGGTTTTTGTGATTATAATTGTATTAATAATTACGATTATATTTTTTCAAGCAAAAAGCAAATATTTCGATGACGGAGTCTCAATTGAGATAAGCCCAGAATCAAATTATATTAATTTAAGAAATGGAGACTCCAAAGTCGTTGAGTTTGATATAGAAATTAAGAATAAATTAGGATGCAAATCAATATGTTCATATCAAATTAGAGATTTGAGCGAGGAAATTAATCTATATAACAAAACAATTACGATTGATAATAAAATTAAAGATTCTTTTAATGTTAGTTCTAATTATAAAGGGAGAGGATTAAAACTCTACTCAATAGATACAGAATGTCACGATATAAAATCTGTTATTTGTAGTACTGATGAACATATCGTATTAGCTAATTCATTAATAGTTGTGAATTATACAATCTCAGAAGATGAAGAATTAATTAGCAAAATAACTTATGAGACGACGGAGAAATTATACTCCGATATGAAGAAAATTGATGAAATATTGTTTAATAATAAATTTTTATTGGATAATATCATTAACATCTCAAAAAAAGTTATAGGATCAGAATTAGAATATAAGAAAAATAAAGATGATTTCAATAATATTATAATAAATACAGACTTAATAAAAGAATACTGGAGAATTGAGGATTATAACGAAATAAGAAAAATTATCAATAACATAAACACAACAAATTTGAGATCTGATTCAGAAAAACAAAAAGAAGAGATAATAAATATAATTAAAATACATAATTCTAATATTATATTATTAAAAAACATAAATAATCAAACAATAGAGGAGATATACTCTTTTTATCAGAAATATAATTATACTGATGAAAGTAAGGAGATATTATATTATTCCGATAAGTTAAAAAATCTAAATCTTCCATTAGAAAATGTAACATTATATATTGAAGAATTCAATGAACTAAATTTAAAGTATAATCATTTGTTCTTAAATAATACAAGAAATATAACAAATACAAACATCTCTCATATAACTCTTAATCTAGATTTTCCTAACATAAGTAATCAAACTCAAAATTATTCTTCCAATATTTCAATCAATCTTCCAGAACATAGAAGATTATGTATTCTAAATAACCAAATAAAAGAATGTGGAGAAGATAGAAAAAATCCCATCATCTTAATTCATGGACATTCTTTTAACGAAGATGCTTCTATAGATTTTTCATTAAGATCATTATCAAAAATACAGAAAGAGTTAGAAAAAGAAGGATATCTTAATCTTGGAGAACTGAAAATAAATGAAATAGATGAAGAGATTTGGAGAAGTTTCCCAATCTCAGTAAGAGCAACTTATTATGAAATATCATTAATACATCTTGGGGAGAATATAATATCTACAAGAAAATCAGAAAGAATAGAAAATTATGCATTAAGATTAAGAGATATTATTAACAAGATAAGACAAAAATCTAGTTCTGAGAAAGTTACAATAATCTCTCATTCTATGGGGGGATTGGTTGGGAGAGAATATATTAGATTGTTTGAAGATTATAATATAGATAAATTTATTATGATTGGAACTCCAAATAAAGGATTGAAAGGCAAATCCGCAAGCTTATGCTCTGTGTTTGGTTCTTCAAAAGAATGTGAAGATATGAAAGAAGGGAGCGTTTTCTTGAATATTCTCAATTCATATGAACCAAAAGAAGGAAGATATTATAATATTATAGGAAAAGGTTGCGATACTGAAGGCGAGGATGGGGATGGAGTTGTTGTTGTGAATAATACTATGCTAGTTTATTCAACTAATTATTATATAAATGGAACTTGCCCTTCTTCTTTGAATAATTTATTACATAATGAATTATTGAATCCTTTGAAGTATCCGAAAGTTGTTAAAATTATAAAAGAAATCATTTAATTTTAGGAAAAACTAAATAAGTAAATATCCCACATACTATAATTATTATCCAAAAATATTTATTAGATATTCTTCCAAGAGCTAAGAATATCATATTTATAATTGCAATGATTATGAATGTTATCCCTAAAAGTTTTTTAAAGTTCATTTAATGATTGTGTTAAAAAGAAGTTAATAAATTTATGCTACTCTTTTATCAGGCATATCTAAAAGATATTTTACTGCATCTCTTCCATCTCTTTTTAAGATATAAGCTTCTTCTCCTTTTTGTACCTTTTCATAAGTTCTAAGAAATGGAGGGATTGCAAGAATACATCCTAATTCAAATGAAAAATATGTTGTCTTTTCTTTTTGAGTTTTGGGAGGAATACCAGAAACACTTAAACTATCTAATGGATTCACTCCTTCTGGAACATCATCTATTTTTAAATAAAAAGATGTTGCTCCTTCAGTATCTTCTTTTGCAACTTCAAGTCTATCTCCTTCATTATCATCAGAAGAAGTTTTTGCTTTTTTTATTAAATCATATATTGATGGACTTTTTTCAATTAATTCACACAAATCGTGAAATCCTCTAGATAATAATAATTCTCTAAGACTATTTGGTTGATCTAACAATAAGTCTGGCAAAAATTTTTTTATTTTATCTGGATTTCTTTGCATACTATGTATCATAGATAAATGGTTTTTAAAGTTTACTATTATTGAATAGAAAAAATGGTTACTAATGTAACCAAAAATTCACCTATCACTCATTTTTACTAAATTTGTTTACTTATCGGAATCTCTCTGTGAAGAAAGATCCCATCGCCTTCCTTTTTCTTTTAAGCCTCCAAATAGAGATTTTTCATTTTGACGGTATTGTATGAGGCTTTTTTTTAAATTTTTGTTGCCCGTCTCATCTGCAACACCTTCCTTCGTTTGGCAAATATGAAAAAGAAGAGCTCTCCTGAATTCTGAAGGGTGTGAGGGGGGTTGAATGAGAATTAATAGGAGAGCACCTCTCATTCTTAATGTGATTTACTTAAACTAATATACATAAAGCTATACTTATATATAAATATTATTGTTTTGTAGACTAGAATAGGGAGTTGTTAATGAAAAAATAGTTTATTTCTATATAGAAAAATAATAGGATATAATCTAATTTGTAATCTAAAACACGTTTCTGACAATAAAATAATAGTTAATATCTCCCCAGCCAGAATCGAACCGGCACTCATCGGGTTACAGCCGAATGCTCTACCATTAAGCTATGGAGAGGAATAAGGAAAAAGACAATGAAAGTCTGAACATAGAAAACAAACTATATAATCGCATAGTTGTAGTCTGAGTTAAATTTCAGACTTAGAGATAATAATAGAAGTTAGAACTAGATAAGAGATTTTCGTGAATATTTAATATTGACTCAACCATATCTTATTGATGGCATAGCTAATATTTAAATCTGTATGATACATTTTACTAAAAATGAATCAAATCATTCAGACAAAAGTTATCGTTAGACACAATCAAAAATATCTTTTCTTGAAAAAAGTCAAAGATATCCACTCAGACCATATTGGAGGTTGGGAAGTCCCTGGAGGAAAAGTCGAACTAGAGGGATTACCAAAAGAAGCAGCAATTAGAGAAGTTAAAGAAGAAACAGGATTAGATTGTCAACTAATCAAAGAGCTTAAAAAGTTAGAATTGGAAAAAGATGGAATTAAAACAAAAACTTATGTTTATCTTGCAGAATTAATTAATAAAATAAGTAATAAAAGTAAAGATAGTAAAAATAATGTTAATGTAAAGCTCTCAGATGAGCATTCAAAATTTGTTTGGGCAACATACAGAGAAGTTGACAAATTAGAAAACGTGATCTATAAAGAACATCTAAAAAGATATTTGATGGAATGTGAAAAGATTTAGTTACTACATTTATCTAGTTATTTTCTTTTGCTTTTTTTAGTTTTCTTTTTGTAGTTAATTTGTTTTTTCTCTTCACTATGAAGTATGTCAATAAGACAATTGCAACTACTACTAAAATAATGAAAGCAATTCCTCCGTAGAAAAATACATTTATCCAAAAGAAGAAATCATTTCCAATTGGATCTCCATCAAATTGAATAGGTTGAACATAATCAGGATTAACTACATCAGAATAACCGTCAATACAAATATTATTAACACACCTAGCTATTGCATACTCTGGAGGACTGCAAGGTTCACATAAAATCACATCGCAAGAATCAAATTCTAAATGATCATACTCTCTCTCATATTTCTTGTTTATTCCCTCAAAACAATTACAACTACAAAGACCGTTTCTATTCTCAACAAGCATACAGTCAGAATCCTGCGAACAGCTTTTAATTTCTTCTGGAACTTTATCTACGGCAGAAACCAAGGATAATGATAACAAAATAATAAGAACAAAAAATATTCCCCTCAATTCTTTTCTAAAACCTCTCTTCATAAACTTTTGTTCATCAATAGAGGTATATAAAAGTTACTAAGATTTAGAAAACTCTTCAGAAACATTATTAAACAAATTCGTTCAACAATAGAGATGGTGATAAAATTATGATAGAAAATGTTCACTGGATAATATTAGCACTTCTCTCAGCACTTTTTGGAGCGATTGCACTAATATTAAAAAAGAAAGGATTGGAACATGAACATTCCCTTGAATATTTAGGATGTTTCAAAGTATTTGAATTCTTAATAATGCTCCCTTTTGTTTATTTCATTGAACTCAACTTTCCTGTTTCAATATATTTAATGATGTATTTAATTTCAATGTTTATCACTTTGGCATTATTATTGAATAATAAAGGATTTAAGAGAATAGAATTTACTAAATCAATACCATTATTTAATCTTGGGATAATTGTCACATTCTTCGCTTCAATGATAGTTTTAGATGAAATTTTGTCATGGAAACAACTCACAGGATTGGGGATTATGATGTTTGGATTATATAAAGTTCAATCTCAACATTCATTAAAAGAGACATTAAAAAGTTTTAGATCAAAAGGGATATTATTATTAATCATTGCGATTACAATCATGGGGATTATAGCTGTATTTGAGAAACAACTATTACTTCAAACAAATATTTATTCATATCTTTTCATTATGTATTTCTTCTCAATCATAAATTCATTGATAATACTGACAATATTTTATGATGGTTATCATGGAATTATTCATGGAATTAAAACTGAAGGAAAATTAATATTTGGATCTGCTTTCTTTTCAACACTTTCTAATTTGTTATTCTTGGCAGCGATAAGCACAGCATATCTTGTATTAGCGAGTATCATCAAAAAAAGCTCTAATATATTTACTATGATTGTAGGAGGGAAATATTTTCATGAAGAAGGGTATCTTAAAAGAACGTTATGGACTATCTTTATTATCATTGGAGTTTTATTAGTCATTTGAGATGTAAAAGGAAAAGTTTAAAACAAGAAAAAATAAGATAATTTTATGACTTACGACTGGCTTCCATCAATAGACGAATTAAATCCTAAAGATACTAAATATGTTTCTAAATTAGAAGAGGGATTAACAAAAATAGAGAATTATAAAGTGCCAGTTGAGACCGCATTAGAATCAATAGTGGCAGGGGTATATGATGAGATTATATCTGAAGCTAGAACACAAATCCCTCATGCAAACATCATAGATATGAGAATGAAAATTAATAAACTAATAGATATAGAAGAAACAAAAATAATAAGAATACTTTTTGATATAGAATTAGAATCTAGATCTCGTCAATATGGATCTATGATATATAAAATTATAAATAAAATCTCTGAGAGTTATAGAGAAAGAATTGAATCAACAATAGAAAAGATAGAGATTCTTGAAGAAGCAGAATCTATTTTCAGAGAAGAATTATTATCTAGAACAGAAGTTAGTATGATTAGTGGGACTGGTGATGCGAATGTTCATTTATATATTGTAAATAAAGAAAGAGTTTATGAAGTAGATGTAAATATTTTAACAGGAAAAGAAACTCATCATCGAGAAAGTAGTATCATTCCTGATGATATCATGAACATTTATTTGCCAGAGGATTCATATATTGTATCTAATCCATCACAAAAATTAACAATAGATGAATTGGTTATTAAGTCATTATATATCATTCTTGAAATTAATGATATAAATCTGACTTTGGAAACACTTTCTTAACATTTTCTTAAGTAAACTTAACCAAAAAACTCTCTTATCCTATCTTCATACAATCCCGTTATTTTAATATCCCAATCTTTAGGAAAAGATTTGTAATAATTCTGCCATGTGAAACGTTCATCTAAAAAAATGATTACTCCTTTATCAGTCTCGCTTCTTATACATCTTCCCGCACCTTGCAAAACTCTTGACATTGCAGGCAATAAATAACCATAATCCCAGCCATTCCCAAATTTTTTATCATAATAATTTATTAATTCCTGAGTTTCTAAATCTGGTTTTGTTAAAGGAACTCCAACTACAACAACACATTTCAACAAATCTCCAGGGAGATCAATTCCTTCACTAAAAGAACCTGAAACAACTCCTAGTATAACAGCTCCTTCTTCTTTATACGATTTGAATCGTTCAATAAAATCTTCTTTCTCTAATTTTGTCATACTAGGTTGTTCAGAGAAAGTTGTTTTCTTACATAAGGATATAAAATATTTATCTATCTCATCTCTTAAAGAATAGCTCGGGAAGAAAAGTGCACAATTCCCTGGGACAAGATTAACTATTTTTGATAATATCTCTGCAATCTGTTTATACATTTTATCATCTCTCGTGGAATATTTAGTACTAGTCTGAGGAATAATCATATTTAATCTATTACTTTGCTTGAAAGGATTATTATACCTTTTTTTATAACTATTATCTGGAAATCCTAATATATTTGAATACATCTCTATCGGTTCTAATGTTCCTGAAACCGCAATAGTAGAATAAGATTCTTCTATCAATGGAGCTATGATAATTGAAGGATCCAAACATTTGTATTGTAAAGAAAATTTATTACCTTGTTTTTTAGCTAATCTAACATATCCATAATCATCTCCCTGCCATTCATATAAAAAACTTCCAATCAATCCTACAAAACTTTGTTTCTTCTCCTCTAAGATAAAATTAGATGCAAACTTTAATTGTGCAATAACTTCTTCATAATCAAATTTTTCTTTTATGAAGTTAATAACATCCTCTTTTTTTATCTTAATCTCATCTTGGGTTTTGGCTCCAAAATGTTTCATCATATTTTCTATATGAGTCAAAATTCTCATAACTTTACTAAATTCATCATTAAGCTCTCCGTCTTGATAAATTCCATGTTCATGAATCTCTTTCTTTGAGGCATTTATGACATAGTTAGTTAAATTAGTACTCATAAACTCTCTTACTCTAGAAGCAACATTATGTGCCTCATCTATTATGATGATACAATCCTCAATCTCAGCATTACATCTTTTCATGAATCTTTCTCTTATCTCTGGATGTAGAATGTGGTAATAATCTCCAATGATTAACCTAGCTTTCTGTGCTATCAAAGTACTTATCTCATAAGGACACATTCTTTTTTCCTTAGCTAAATTAAATACTTCTTCATTTGAATGTAATTTGTTTACCATATTAAGAACAAGAGATCTTGCGAGGATTGTAATCTTAGAATTTTCTTCTTTTACATTAGTATAAAATTCGCATTCTCTATTCTCAACTTGTTTCCTGCAATATTCTGTAAATTGTCCAGAAGTCAGTGCAGTAACATTATCCTGTACACACATCCATTTCTTTCCAATAAAATCTGTAACAACTATTTCTTTATTATACTTTTTTTCTATTTCTCTTGCAGTTTCTATAACTATCTTATGCTGAGTATGTCTTGGTGTTATGAAAAAGACTTTTAACTTTCTCTCTATCGCTATTTTTAAAGCTGGACCCAATGCACTTACAGTTTTCCCCAATCCTGTTGGTGCATGTGCGATTAGACTTTTCTTGTTCGTTATTGCTTCGTCTATATCCCTCATTAATTTATCTTGCTCTTCTCTTATAGTTTTGTATGGGAATAAGAATTGCTCCATCTAAATAAGGAATATAGAGAGCTTAAATAACTATCTTTTTGATTCATTTGGGATAACTCTTTCTTTAATTCGTTTAGAAATATTCCTAGCATGAGTACAAAGAGTAGTTATAATATCAATAGGATTAGTATCATATGCAAATCTAATAATCCTCTCTTTATCTAATAAAGGATTAATACTATTAGGGGTATCATAAATAAGAGATAAAACAACATTTTCTCTTAATCTTTGATCTAGCTTTCCAAAATACCAGTATTCTTCATGTGTTCCTTTTTTATACTTAATCATTGCTTTTGCCCATATATAATCTACATCTTGAACTTCATGAGAAACAACACGTTTAAAATCATCTTCATGAACAAAATTTAAATCCTCCTCTTCAAATAGATTTAGATCAAAATGTTCTTCTATTTCCCCCTCCAATGAATCCCCACACAAATCTTCATCATCAAGGAGATCATCTATTTGTGGTGGTTTGTTTTCTGGATTCTGGGAGAATATTCCAAACGTAACTGCAATATTTCCAATTCTTCCAGCAATTAAATAACTTGGAAGAATCTCTCCATCATGATCATGATAATATTCAACTTCAGTCAATTCAGGGATTTGTCCAATTAATCTATTCATTTTTAATCTCCAATAACAACATCAGAAAATCATTTTTTAAACTTCTTTATCAAAAGCTTTTTGGAAATCTTGGAATTCTTTGCTCATTCCTTTTAATGTTTCCAAAATCGCGTCTTTAGGACTTCCACTTGAAGTCTCAACCATTAATGTAGGAACTCTTATCATTGGATGATCTATCCTATAAGCAGCTACTTTAACATTAGAATTAGCTAATAATCTCTTAGCCAAAATATTACAGAATGTATGATCTTCTCCCTTTATTTCAGCAACAAGCTTATTTTTTGAATTCTCTTTTATGTTGAGTTCCATGATTTATACGATGACAACTAGCTCTTTTTAAGCCTTTCGGATGGGTAAAAATGAATTAGAATAAAGATATTTAAAGAATAAGAGAGAAATATTAATAACCATAAATCATCTTCTCAGAATACCATTTTCATATTAAATTAAAAAACTATGACGAGGATAATAAAAAAAACGAATATTAGATATATCAGTGATATACTTAGAAATCCAGCTTAGTTAATACCTCTTCAGCCCGTAAAGCATCTACAATATTAATCATACTAACTCTCATATGTTCAGCATCATCAAAACCTAATCTAGGACACGCAGAATTAACCCAGACATCTATAAAAGTATAAGGTTCTAGTATATTTTCTGTAATATTGTCTGTTAAAAAAACATAAATCTTTTTGTTTGGATATTTCTCCTTCAACTTTTTCTCTAGATAAAGAAAACTCTGTCCAGGTTTAATAGTCGCTATAAATCCAATCGTATCTGAAGCTAACAATTTCATCAAGTTACCTTTTAATCTCTTCATAACTTTTTCATTATCCTCATGTTTTAATGAACTTAATTTGTTTGCAATAGGATCAAACATCAATATTTCCTTAAACTCATTCTTATCCTTCTCTTTCTGAGCAAATAAAAGAGCTTTTGGATGAAACAATCCATCTCCTATATAAAGAAAGCAATCTATCTCATTCCATTCATTGTTTAGGTTAAGATTATTCTCATACAAATCGCATCCTAATAGTTGTCCTTCTTTATGTGTTCTTGAAGGTTTGATTGTGATGATTTTTATATTATTATCAAATGTTTTAAATTGAGTTTTTACACTATCCAAATGATTTACAAATTGAACAGAAGCAAAAAGAACTATTTTCTTGTAATTGTTTTGTTTAAGATAATTAAACAATTCATCATTTAAATTAACTTCTTTGTTATAACTAGCGTCTATTGTTAATACTTTCATTCTAATCCATCTCCCAATTTGCTCCATTCTGCTTTATGAAATAAATTATGTCCCCATTGAACAAGCAAATCTATCTTCATCTGATCTAATCCTAAAGGGATATCGCATGCCCCAAAACATTCCCCTAACCATATTATAACTTTAGAATTAGTTTTTTCTTCTAATTCATCAACTATACTTTTAGAATATTGTTTCAACCCATCTGGTAACTGAATACAAACTAACTTTGCTTCTTTCTCTTTGACATATTTACTTACTTTATCTAATTCTAAATCATAATTCATGGTAGAATTGCTCTGATTTTGGTTTATAAAGTTAAGTCAATATTGTATTTAAAAAATGCGCTTTAGTTTTCGCATTTCTTTTCTTTCAATAAAAGACTTCAACAATGCAGGAACAATTCCAGTTATAACAAAATTTCCTAAATCTAATATCCCATTATATTTACCAAGACTAATTACTAATGATGTTTTTTTACTATGATATGAAATAAGATTACTTCCTTTTTCAAGAGCAAGTATATTCTTAACTACAACTTTTGCCTGTCTTTCTGCATTTTGTGCAGTTTTTTCTTCTAATCTATTAGTGATATCTCCTGCTACAAATATATTTTTTACTTCAATTAATTGCAAATGTTCATTAACTATAATCTGATTTTTTTCATTTAATTTATGAGAAAAATAAGATTTCATAAAGTCGTAATTGGAAGTAATCCCAGTACAAAGAAAAACCATATCTGATCTAAATTCGTTTCCCTTATCTGTTAAAAAGATATTCTTTTTTCTCTGTGTAACTCTTTCACCATAGATTATTTTTACTCCTCTCTTTTTCAAGAAACTTTCTGCATATTTGATTGCTTTTCCATGATTTCTCTCAATTAATTTTTCTTTTGAATGAATAATAGTTATATTTTTATCATTATAATGAGTGGATATCTCAGCTGCGAGTTCAACACCAACCAATCCTCCTCCAATTATAAGAATCTCTTTTGCCTTACACAAATTAGTATAACAATCCCTGAGATGTTCAGCTCTTGTTATCTTAATTATATCTTTTTCTTTAAATGGAGTGTTGTAATTTGAACCAGAACATATAACTAAATAATCAAAATGGATTTTATTACTATTCTTAAGAGTCACATAACGATTATTTATTGTTTTAACACACCCAACAATTACTTTTGCTCTCTTGAGGTAATGTGTGTGTATGATTTGTATTTTTTTAATATGTTCAGGATTTACAATTGTCCTTAAAATACTAGGAGTAAATTCAAAATAATCTTTAGAATCTATTAAAGTTACATCAAATTTATTCTCTAACTCTCTAACAATATGTGAACCTGCAAAACCCCCTCCTATAATCACAATTTTTTTCATATTAAAAAAGAAAAATAAAATTTTTAAAAAACTTTACTTACTGCCCACTCTCCAGGCCCAGTCCATGACAAACTAATCAAAGAGGCAATAGAGATGTAATGGAAGAATGCTGAAGCAGAACTAATCCCCTCATTAGGGATAGTTACTGTTAGAACAGCTACCACCAATATGATAGCAAGAGGCCAAGCTGTATATTTGACTTTATAACCAACAAGTATTAATGCCCCAAAAATTAATTCAGAAAGTAATAACAACCATCCAAAAAAACTTGCTACTGGGAATCCTATCCCGTCTAACATCCCGATTATTCCTGAAGGGTTTGTAAGTTTACCAAAACCCATTATTACAAATAATAACCCAACGGTCACTCTTATAAGAGTAGGACCATACATATTATACTTAGAACAAGTTGCATTGTGATTTTCTTTCATTTTTCTCCTCCTTTCAATAATTTTATTTTAACTACATAGAAATTGTCAGACTATTTAAACTTTCAGTAAACTCTGTTAACACTCTATTTGAATATAGTTGGATTTTTATTCTATTTATGTTACTATTTCTATAATTTTAATTTCTTTACAATTATGCAACTCCCCATCAATCATCTCTGCACAAAACTCACAATGTAATTTTTTATTTTTTATAACCTCTAAAACTCTTAATATTTCTCTTGATGTTGTATTTTCATTTTCAACAATGTTATTACAAGAAATTTTTACTTCTATAATTGCCTTTGGATGCATCTTTATTCTTCCAACTCTTTTTCCAGAAATATATTGAGAAATTGCTGATTTAGTTAAACCCATAAACAATGCAATATTATCATAACTAATTTTATGCTCTTTTGAGAAACATATAGCCATCTCTCTCCTTATAGCTGGGATAATATACCAAACTTCTATTTCTTGAGGGAGAGTGTACATATAATTAATAAAGATAAAATAATTATAAACTTATCGGTCTCCTTCAGAAAATTTATTGAATAGATAATTTTAAAGTTAATTATTTATTAGAAAAATTCAAATTAAACCAATATTTATAAACATCCTAATATAAAATTTATTTAATGGCAGAGTTTGGAAGTAAAAAAGAGAAAGTAGTATCTAAAAATAATAATTATAGTTTTTTAATTAACAATATTGGAGAGATTTTAGAAGAAGGAAGGAAAAAAGCAATCCAATCAGTCAATAATATTCTTGTTCAGACATATTGGGAGATTGGAAAGCAAATAGTTTTATATGAACAAGAAGGAAAAGAGAGAGCGACATATGGTGAAAATTTATTATCAAACCTTTCAAAAGATTTAAAATTAAGATATGGGAAAGGATTTGGGATAAGTAATTTACAGTATATGCGTTTATTATTTATAAAATATCAAAATCACCAGACACGGTCTGGTAATTTGAGTTGGAGTCATTTAATTGAGCTTCTTTCAGTAGAAGAGGATCTAGCTAGATCTTTTTATGAGAAACAGTGTTTACATGATAAATGGAGCGTGAGAGAATTAAAAAGACAAATAAATTCTGCACTTTTTCATAGAATTGCACTAAGCAAAGATAAAAAAGGAGTTTTGGAATTATCTACAAAAGGACAAATTGTAGAGAAAAATAATGATATTGTAAAGGATCCATTTGTTTTGGAATTTTTAAACATCCCCCAAAATTATAAATATTCAGAGAAAGAATTAGAGCAAAAGATAATTGATAATCTTCAATTATTTCTTCTTGAACTTGGGAAAGGATTTGCTTTTATAGGAAGACAATATAGAATTACATTAGATAACAATCATTTTTATGTAGATTTGGTATTTTATAATAGAATATTGAAATGTTTTATACTAATTGATTTAAAAATTGGAAAGATAAGTCATCAAGATATTGGACAGATGAATATGTATCTCAATTATTTTAAAAAAGAGGAATCAAATAAAGATGACAATCCTCCTATAGGAATTATATTGGGAAATGAAAAAGAAAAAGTAACTGTGGAGTATGCACTTGGAGGAATAACAAATAATGTATTTGTATCAAAATATAAGTTATATATGCCTGATAAAAAAGAATTACAGGAAAAATTAAACAAGCTATTAAATGAGGAATAAACTATGGCTGAGTTCGGAAGTAAAAAAGGAAAGAAACAAGAAAAAGCGCAATTAACTGAACAGAAGAAGTTATCCTCAGATGATCAGATAAAACAATTAGAGGACGAATTATCAAAGACAAAGTATAACAAAAAGACACAACATCATATAGGATTAGTTAAAGCAAAAATAGCAAAACTAAGAGAGAAACAACAATCAAGAAGTTCAGGGAAAGGGAAAGGTACTGGATTTGGTGTTAAAAAATCAGGAGATGGAACTGTAATCTTGTTAGGATTTCCTTCCGCTGGTAAAAGTACATTATTAAACATACTAACTGGATCTAAGTCAGACGTTGGTGCTTATTCATTCACCACAGTAGATGTTGTTCCAGGAGTATTGACTCATAAACATACACAAATACAAATATTAGATGTCCCAGGGATAGTTGAAGGAGCAGCTTCTGGAAAAGGTCGTGGAAAAGATGTATTAGCTGTATTAAGAAGTGCAGAGTTAGTATTAATCTTAGTGGATGTAAATTCTCCTGTACATTATCATGTATTATTGAAAGAAGCACACGATTCTGGGCTTAGATTAAATAAAAGAAAACCTGATGTTAAGATAGTCAGAAAAGAAAAAGGAGGAATTAGTTTTGGAGCAACAGTGAAATTAACAAAGATAGACAAGAAAACTGTGGAAATTATTATGAACGAATACAGATGGAATAATGCGGATGTTGTTATTAGAGATAATATTGATGTTGATGATTTTATTGATGTTATTGAAGGAAATAGAAAGTATGTAAGTTCTATAACAATATTAACAAAAGTTGATATGGTAAGTCATGAAGAATTGATGATGGTAGAAAAAAAAGTTAAACCAGACATTTCAATAAGTGCAGAAGAAGATATTAATATTAAAGAATTGAAAGATTTAATATATGATAAACTTAATTTCATGAGAGTTTATTCTAAAGAAGTCAGCAAGAAAGCTGATTTGGAAGTGCCTCATGTAGTATTTAAAGGAGCTAATATAGGAGATTTGTGTGATAAAATCCATAGGGATTTTAGAGGAAAATTTAAATTTGCGCGAGTATGGGGTCCTTCTGCAAAGTTTGAAGGGCAAAAACAGATGTTAAATCATATTTTAAAAGATGGGGATGTGGTTGAGATACATATTTGATGATACTGCAATTTTTTAAACGTAAATTAGGAACATTTAAATAAAAGTATTACTTGTATTACTTTATGCAACTAAGTGTTAAGAATGTAGATGAAAGGATATTTAAAGAGTTTAAAGCGGAAGCTGTAAAAGAAGGAATAGTTATTGGAAAGTTTCTAAATCAAATTATGTATAAAGCAGTAAAAGAAAAAAAAACAAAGAAAAAATATAAAGGTCTAAGAAATCTCAGATTGGGGAAAAGGAACTGAAAAGTTAAGTGAAGAAGCTGATGAAGTACTTTATGGAGAAAAATGACAATTGTAATAGATGCAAATGTTTTCTATGCATATAAAAATAGCAGAGATGGACATCACAATAAAGCATTAAATATTATGACGGAAATATTTGAAGGAAGATATGGAGAACCAATAATATTAGATTATGTATTTGATGAAATAGTAAGTGTAACAATGAGAAAGTTAGGAAAAACAAATGCAGTAGATATTGGTAATGAAATATTAAATTTAGATATTAATATAAATGAAATTGACGACATTTCTTTTTATGAAGCTTGGCAACTATTTAAGAAAAATAATAAATTCAACTTCACAGATTGTACAATCGTAGCATTCATGAAAATATTTGGGATAAATCAAATCGCAACATTTGATAAAGAATTCAATAAAGTTAAAGATTTTGAAATCATCAGTTCTTAAACCGGCTTTGCGTGGAAACTAATTTTTTCTGACAAGAACATATACTTTTTTTCCTAGCAATTCTTTCGGAGCATCAATTTTAGCTCCAGTTCCAAATTTAGTAATTATTTTTTCGAATAAGAATTCTATG
>Ga0210057_1003380_pt1 | contig 22055 bp, 22 predicted proteins | sample CryGeyCG2114_010_2_FD_183968 | JGI IMG/M metagenome (GOLD analysis project Ga0210057, IMG submission 183968) | Groundwater microbial communities from aquifer - Crystal Geyser CG10_big_fil_rev_8/21/14_0.10 (SPAdes) (version 2) | ecosystem: Environmental > Aquatic > Deep subsurface > Groundwater ...
CGCGATGCGCATCAGCGCGGCGAATTCCTCGCCCTGCGCGCCGGTGGAAAGGATGACAATCTTGTCCGGCGGATAGTTGCCGATATCCTGCGCGGGGATGATAGTGTCCTTGTTGATTTTGAGAAGCCCGGTCTTCTCGGCGATTTCGAGGTTGTTTTTAATGGAACGGCCCTCGGTGACAATCTTCTTGCCGAATTTCTCGGCCGTTTCCATGATGTGAATCATGCGCTCAAACTGCGACGCAAAAGTCCCGATGATGAGCCGGCCGGACACCGTCTTGATAATGTCTTCCAATGTCTGAATGACGCGCTTCTCGGGAATGGAGAAGCCGTCGCGCTCCGCGTTGGTCGAGTCGGCGATGAAGAATATGTTCTTGTCCTTGCCGAGGTCGCCCCAGGTCTTTTGCTCGCGCTCGGATGGGATGCCGTCATCGTGGTCGAGCTTCAAGTCGCCGGTGATGACGACGTTGCCTTGCGGCGTCTCGATGGAACAGCCCATCGAGTCGGGGATGGAGTGCGTGACGGGGAAGAATTTCACACGCGTCGAGCCGATGACGACCGACTGTCCGACTTCGACGACGACCATTTCCGATTTCGGCACATCCGGATACTCCTCCTGACGGCGCTGAATCATGATGGAGGTGAGGTTCTGCGTGTAGATAGGCGGGGTGCCGAAGCGCGGGAGGATGAAGGGGATGCCGCCAATGTGGTCGAGGTGGCCGTGCGTGATGATAACGCCCTTCACGCGGCTCGCATTCTTCTCGAGGTACTTCGTATTAGGGAGGATGTAGTCCACGCCCGGCGAAGCGTCCTCGGAGACGAACTGGAAGCCCGCGTCGAAGACGAGGATGTCGCCGGTCGCGCCGACCTCCACGGCGGTCATGTTGCGGCCGACTTCCTCAACGCCCCCGAGCGGGATGATGCGGACGGAGGTCGGCCCGACCGGTTCGGGGAAATAATCGGCGGTACGGTCGACGCGTGTCGGGTTAGAGGACGGACGGCGCAGGATGCGCTGGATGCGCCGCGATGCGCCCCCCGGGCGCGCGGGTCCGCCGCGGCCTCCTGCCGGACGGGGCGGGCGTCCGCGCTCAAATCGCCGCGGTGGTCGACCGGTGTTCGGTCGCTCCTCGCGTGAGGGATGTTCCGGGCGTGGTGTGGAGCTTTCTCTTGGGAGTCCTGGTGCGGGAGCTGGAGCTGGTGATGGGTGCATGATGATTGATGTTTATTCGGGTAAAATTATTAATCGTTTAAACCCGTACGAAAATGACTCGCTGACACTACTGTGCAAAAAACGGCCAGACCGAATCGGTCGCTCGGTACCACGACGCCACGGTCGCGAAGCGGTCGGAAGGCGTGATGATTTGCGGAAGAACGACACCGCGCAGGTCCTTCGGCACGGTGTAAGTGAAGTCGGGCGCATACAGGAACGCGGCCGGATAATCTGCGGCGATGAGGTCTTCAATCTTTTGGAGATTCGTCGCACGCTTTTCTTCGTCGGTAGAACTGCGCGCGTCTTCGAGAAGGGCATCGACGGTCTTGTTCGCATAGAGCGCGATATTGAGTCCCGGGTCGTTGCGCTCCTTCGAGTCCCAGAATGCGTAGAGGTCCTGGTCGCGGCCGATGACCATACCGTACAGGAGCGCCTCGTACTTGCGCGGCCGAATAACGTTCTGCGAAAGGTCGCCCGGCTCATAGAGCTCAATGTCTACCGAGACACCGAGCTTTTCCCACTGCGCCTTTACGGCGCTCGCCACATTCTTCAATTCCGGCACGTTCGAGGTGCGGAGCGTGATACGGTCAAGCGTCAGCTTCGCACCTGCATGCTTCCAGACGCGCTCGCCGCCGTCGTAGGTCCACCCGGCGGCTTTGAGAATCGATGCCGCCGCCGCAGTCGGGTCGGATGATTCCGGAATCGGCGTTTGGCTCACGTTCACGCCGGGAGGAACGGGGCCGAGTATCGGTGTCGCGTACCCGCCAAGCACCGTATCGATGATAGCGTGCCGGTCAAGCGCAAGCGAAAGCGCCTTCCGCACCTCCGCACGCACGTACACCGGCTTCTCGTTCGGGTTCCAGAATACGCCGAAGACGCGCGCGTACGGAGCGGTGAGCGCTCCTTTCGTCGAGATATCGTATGCACTCTCCTCGGTGCCGTTCGCAAGCGCCTTTGCGAGGTCTTCACTGCGCGAATAGAAGTTGAAGCGGATGCTGTCCAGGTACGGTCGGCCGAGCACGTAGTTTGGATTCCCAGCGAGCAGGATGCTCTTGATGAGTCCGGATGCGTCGCGCGAGATGCTCTCGACTCGGAACGGTCCGGCACCGACCGGATTGGTCTCAAGCGTCGAGAAAGGAAACTCCTCGTTCGTAATGTTTTGCCAGAGTCGCGAAGGGAGGATGCCGAGCGTGGTGAGTCCGAGGAATGGCGCATACGGTTTTGCGAGCGTGAAATGTACCGTGTGCGCGTCAGTCGCTTTGACACCGACGCCGGACCAGTCCGCGTACTTCGGGCTTTTCAGCGCCGCGGTTTGCGCCTTCACGACGGTAAAGACGACATCGTCGGCGGTGACGGGCGTACCGTCGGCGAACACGGCGTTTGCGCGCAACGTAAACGTATAGGTCTTGCCATCGGGACTTACGGTGTAGCTCTCGGCGAGCACCGGCGTGAGCGCTCCCGAACCCGAGAGCCCCATAAGTCCCGCATACACGAGGGCGGAGAGGTCGCGGTCGGCGTCGCTAATGGCGAGGAGCGGATTGATGAATTGCGGGCTTCCAATCTCGCCCTCCTTCAGCGAACCGCCGTAGGCCGGCACCTCGACGAGGAGCGACTGCTCAAGCGCGTAGAGGCCGGAGAGAGAGACGATGCCGACCAGCGCAACGAGCGCATAGAAAATGATGCGGTCGCCGCCCGTGAATGAGCATACGCGTCCGCTCAGACGTTCGAGCAAAGGGATGCTCCGCGAACGCTTCAGGTGTTCTTTCCAGCGGGAGAGGTCGTTTCCGTCCATTATCCTACGAGAAGGAAGTTCGCTACCGCCGCGAGTACGAGCAGAATCGCTATGACTATCGTCGCATTGAACAGGAATTTCTCGGCGCCTCTGCGCTTGTAAAACGTCGACGCGAAATTGTCGCCTCCGAAGGCTCCGCCAAGGCTTGCACCGCGCTGTTGGAGCACGATGCCGACGATGAGGAGTACTGCGAGGATGATTTCCGCGTACGGCAGTGCCGATACGAGTGCCTCCATCTTGGGTGGAATGATACCATACGCAGATACGGGAGCGCAACTTGCTTGTGGACGATGATTTCTCTATACTTCCAACACAAGGCAGAAGGACGATTATTCATTTATATAGAACGCTATGGCACAGAAGACAAAGAAGTTTTCGCTTTCGCCGCTTGGCGACCGGATTGTGGTAAGGCCGACGGAGAAGGAGGGGGAGAAGAAACTCGCCTCCGGCATCATCATTCCCGAGACCGTGGACAAGGAGAAGCCCGCGCAGGGCACGGTCGTCGCGGTGGGCCCCGGCAAGTTTGAGAACGGCAAGCGCGTGCCGCTCCAGGTGAAGGTGGGCGACACGGTGCTTTTCAGCAAATACGGCTACGACGAGGTGAAGGTCGAAGGGCAGGAGTACTACATTCTTTCCGAATCAAGCATCTTAGGAGTTGTAAGTAGTAAGGGGTAAGGTGCAAGTGAATCCTTATTCTTACACCTTGAACCTTATCCCTTAAACCTAATTACTATGGCAAAACAAATTCTTTTTTCTGAGGATGCACGCAAAGCGATTGCGAAGGGTATTGCGCACGCCGTGCACGCGGTGAAGGTGACGCTCGGTCCCCGCGGCCGCAATGTCGTCATCGAGAAGTCCTATGGCGGTCCGCGCATCACGAACGACGGCGTCTCCATTGCGAAGGAGATTTCCTTGAAGGACCGCTTTGAGAACATGGGCGCGGAGATAGTGAAGGAAGTGGCGAACAAGACCAACGACACGGCCGGCGACGGGACAACGACGTCCGTCGTGCTCCTGGAAGCGCTTGTCGAAGAGGGGCTTTCACACGTGATGAAGGGCGCAAATGCGATGGCCATCAGGAGCGGCATGGAGAAAGCGCGGGACGCGGCAGTCGCGGAATTGAAGAAGCTCGCGAAGCCGGTTGCCGGCAAGGCGCAGGTCAAGCAGGTCGCGTCTATCTCTGCGGAGTCGGACGTGCTGGGGAACATCATCGCCGAGGCGGTGGAGAAAGTCGGGTCTTCTGGCGTCGTGACGGTGGAGGAGAGCCAGGGTATGGAACTCTCCTACGACATTGTGGAGGGGCTCCAAATCGACAAGGGCTACGTCTCCGCCTACATGGTCACGAATGCGGAACGCATGGAGGCCGAGATGAAGGACGCACTCGTCCTCCTCACGGACAAGAAGATAGGGAACGTGCAGGAGATACTTCCGCTGTTGGAGAAAGTCGTGCAGTCGGGGAAGAAGGAGCTCGTCATCATCGCGGATGATGTAGAAGGCGATGCACTCTCGACCTTCATCGTGAATAAATTGCGCGGCACGTTCTCCGTGCTTGCCGTGAAGGCGCCGGGCTACGGCGACCGGAAGAAGGATATGCTCGCGGACATCGCCACCGTGGTCGGCGGCCAAGTCATCACGAGCGAAGTCGGCATGACGTTTGAGAATGCGACACTCTCCATGCTCGGCAGGGCCGCGCGCGTGGTCGCGACCAAGGACGCGACGACCATCGTCGGCGGTAAGGGCAAGAAGGCGGACATAGCTTCAAGGGTTGCACAGCTCGTCGCGCAGATGGAGAACGCCGACTCGAAGTTCGATAAAGAGAAGTTCGAGGAGCGCATCGCCAAGCTCTCGGGTGGCGTCGCGGTCATCTCGGTGGGCGCCGCGACCGAGACCGAGATGAAATATTTGAAAGATAAAATCGACGATGCGGTGAAAGCGACCAAGGCCTCCATCGAGGAGGGTATCGTGGCGGGCGGCGGCACCGCGCTCGCGAAAGTCGCCAAGAAGCTTATGGCGCACGACAGCGCGAAGCTCAGTGCGGACGAAAAGGCCGGTTTCGACATCGTGATACGCGCGCTTGAGATGCCGCTCGCGCAGATTGCCATCAACGCCGGCAAGGACGATGCCTCGGTTATCGTCTCGAAAGTGCAGGGAGGGAAGGCGAACGCCGGCTACAATGCGCTCGCGGACGAAGTCGTTGAGGACATGATTATGGAGGGCATCATCGACCCGGTGAAGATGCCGCGCATGGCGCTTGAGAACGCGATTTCCGCCGCGGCCATGCTCCTCACCACCGAGGCGGCTATCGCCGACATCCCCGAACCCAAAAAGGAATCTCCGGGCTCCGACATGGGCGGCATGGGGTACTAGCCATTTTGTGCAACACCTTGTGCAACACCAGGTGTTGCACACCTTGAAATAAAAAGCCGGGCGGGGGCCCGGCTTTTTGCGCGTTGCACGAAGATCAAAATGTCTCGTGCTCGGTTGTGGACACGACTTTCCCGACAGTGTTTCCCAACAGGAATGTCTTAAAGCATCGCTCAAAGGTTTGCAACACCATTTCCTTTTTCCATTCGTGCCGCATCCATTCACAAATGGCGCCATAGTTCGACATGAGATTCGGATGATTCGTTGGCAGAAGGAAGACACTGCTACTACCAAACGGTCTGATGAACCCGCGATGAGGTACAGCAAGTAGCAACTTTCGGATTGTCAGGTAATTGTGTGCCCTTGTACCGATCCAGAAGTGTTCAAGGTCGGCGAGCAATGTTTCCACGGGAACACCACAGATTCTTGTGTACACCTTTGGCGGTGCTATCGTATTTCCCGAGAAACGCTCAAGTCGTATCTGATAAGGAATTGCCTTACGGTTGTACAACAAGACACCCAAACGTCAGGCACGCTCACTTCCAGTGCCATATTCCTCCTCTTACTCCAAAAGTTAATCGTTCGGATATCAAAAGTATGCCACGGTCGTGGGTTACTTTTGATAACATCCTTGAAACCAATGAAAGGTTTACGAAATATCCCTATCTTTATCGGTCGACAAAGATAGGGAGATTTTGTGATGAAGGGTTTACGACATCACCCGATTCACCCAGCACCACACTTCTTTGCAAAGAAGTTCCGCACTGGGTATACTCGAAGTAATGCAATTTTCACTCTCACGGTTCGCGTTTCCGGGGTGGCGCTGGGCGCTCGTAGCCGTCATCGTCCTTGCGGTCATCGGGTATCTTTTCCTCGGGCGCGAGGGGAGCCTCGGGGCGACACTTACCGTTTCCCGCGGTGATTTCAAACAACGGGTCTGCGTGTCTGGTACGGTAGTCGCCGCGCAGGATGCCGCACTCGGATTTGCGGCGAGCGGACGCATCGCCGGCGTGTATGCAAAGGTCGGCCAGCATGTCGGGGCGGGGACAGTTCTTGCAGAGATTGAAAACGGCGACCTTGTCGCGGGACTCGAACAAGCAAGGGCGAACCTCGCGTCGCTTCTCACCGGTACGCGCCCCGAGGAGCTCGCAGTCGCCGCTACCACCGTCACGAACGCCGAAGCGACGCTCACCAACGACATCCGCACCGCATACACCACCTCCGATGACGCCGTTCATAATAAAGCGGACGTGCTGTTCACCAATCCGCGTACGGACCCGAAGCTTTCATTTACGGCGACGAACGCGACGCTCAAGACAGTCGTTGAACGTGACCGTGCAAACATCGAAGTGATACTTGCAGACTGGGCTTTGCTGGTTGCGGGGCTGACGAGCGACAACGTGGCCGCTTCGGCAAAGCAGGCGCAGGCGTACCTTGCACAAGTTGTGACGCTTCTTGCCAACGCGAACCTAGTGCTCAATCAGAGCGTGCCGGACCAGACGACGTCCGCCGCGACGCTCGCTTCTTACAGCACGACCATTTCCACCGCACGTACGAACGTGAATGCGGCGCTCGCGACGCTCACCGCCGATGTCGCGGCGCTCGCGGCGGCAGAAAGCGCGCTTGCGCTCAAGCAGGCCGGCTCGACGCTCGACGCTATCGCGGCGCAGGAAGCCGCGGTTCGTTCCGCGCAGGCGGCGCTCGCCAAGACGCGCGTTGTCGCGCCGTTTGGCGGCACGGTGACGCGCATGAATGTACGGGTCGGCGAGATAGTCTCGCCGACGACCTCGGAGATTTCTTTGCAGAGCGACGGCATCTTCCAGGTCGAGACCTATGTCCCTGAAGTGACTATCGTCCGCGTCGCGGTCGGGAACTCGGCGACCACGACGCTCGACGCGTACGGTTCATCAGTCGCTTTCGCCTCGATTGTCGTTGCCGTCGACCCCGCGGAAACGATGAAGGACGGCGTGCCGACCTACAAGACGACGCTCGCATTCCTTTCAAAAGACGCGCGCATCAGAAGCGGCATGACCGCAAACGTCGTCATGGAGACCGGCGTGCTTCCGGATGCCATCGTCATCCCCGCTGGCGCCGTCGGCGTAAAGGACGGTGTATCCTACGTTTCACTCGTCGACCGCGGCATGGCCGTCGCGCGCACCGTTACGACCGGCCCATCCCCCGCGCTCGGGCAAGTGCAGATACTCTCGGGTCTTTCGGATGGCGACACCATCCTTCTTTCACCGGCGCCTTGAGCCGCATGTTTCCCCTCCTCAACATCCGCGTCGGTTTCTACCTCGCTCTCCGCCAGCTTCGCCGCGCGAGTCTCTGGACCACGGGACTCATCGTCTTCGTGATGTTGCTCACGTTTCTTAACCTCGTCGTCGTGACGGGTATTCTCGTCGGACTCATCGAGGGCATCAACGAGAGCTATCGCACGCAATACACGGGCGACGTCATCGTCTCCGCGCTTTCAACCAAAGACTACATCGAGGACACGTCGGGTGTTATTGCATTTCTCAAGACTTTGCCGCACGTGTCGCAGATGACGGAGCGCTATCAGACCGGCGGGACTATAGAAGCGAACTACCTCACCCGCACCGATTTGACGGAGAAGCCGAATGCGACTGGCGCGCAGGTTATCGGCATCAACCCGGAGGCCGAGAACGCCTTCACCGGCCTCGCAGAGCACATCATCGAGGGCGAGTATCTCGCCGAAAGCGATTACGACCACATCCTCATTGGAAATTTCCTGCTCGCGAAGTATGCATTCGGCGAACAGCCGGGACTCACGCCGCTGACCGATGTGGGTCCGGGCACGAAGGTGCGGCTCACGATAAACGGCGCAACGCGCGAGGTTATCGTGAAGGGCGTGGTGAAGAGCAAAATCGGGGAGCTCGGAATGAGCGTATTCCTACCCGCCACCGAACTGCGCACCTTGATGGGCCGCTTTGACCAGAATGTCGCGCAGATAGCGATACGTCTTACCCCCGGGAGCGACCCGGTCGCGTTCAAACAGCTTCTGCTTCGAAGCGGCATCGGCGAGAAGGCGAAGGTGCAGACCTTTGAGGACTCCATCCCGAACGGCGTTGCCGATATTAAAACGACCTTCGCGATGCTCGGGAACGGCTTCAGTTCCATCGGGCTCGTTGTCGCGGCCATCACGATTTTCATCGTCATCTTCATCAACGCCATTACCCGAAGGAAGTTTATCGGTATCCTGAAGGGCATCGGCATCTCGGGTGAGGCGATTGAGATTTCTTATATCTTCCAGTCGCTCTTCTACGCCGTCATCGGCTCGGCCATCGGTCTCGCTGTCCTCTACGGCGTTCTCGTGCCGCTCGTTGCGGCGCATCCGATTGATTTCCCATTCAGTGACGGCATCCTCGTCGCGCCGCCGTTTGATACCGGTGTGCGTATTGTGCTCCTCGTGCTCACGACCGTCATCGCAGGATACCTGCCCTCGAGGATGATTGTGCGCAAGAACACCCTCGATTCCATTTTGGGTAGAAATTAAATATATGATCGAAGTAAAAAATCTCGTGAAGACGTTTAAAGATGGTCCGGTGGAGACACGGGTGCTGAAGGGCATCGACCTCAGCGTTAAGGACGGCGAGTTCGTCGCCATCATGGGCCGGTCGGGGGCGGGGAAGAGTACGCTCCTCTACCAAATATCGCTCCTTGATGAACCGACTTCGGGCCGCATACATATCAACGGCAAAGAGACCCACGAGATGAGCGAACACGAGAAAATGCTCTTCCGTCTCGCAGAGTTCGGCTACGTGTTCCAGGATTATGCGCTTCTGCCGGAATTGACCGCGCTTGAGAATGTCGCCCTCCCGCTCTATATGCAGGGCGCCTCGCGTGCCGCCGCCGACGAGAAGGCCGCCGCCGCGCTCACGCGCGTCGGCCTCGGGCTCCGCCTCGGCAACCTCCCGAGCCAGCTCTCGGGCGGGGAACAGCAGAGAGTCTCCATCTCGCGCGCTATCGCACATACCCCCGATGTCCTGTTTGCCGACGAGCCGACGGCGAACCTCGACAAGGAGTCCTCGGCGACCGTGATGGATATTTTTAAAGAGCTCCACAAAGGCGGGCAGACCATCATCATGGTGACGCACGAGGACGAGTTCGCGGCCTTCGCCGAGCGCATCGTGAAGCTCGACGATGGCAAAGTGATTTCCGATTCTCGACTATGAGCGGCAAGTCACTTATCTGGGGCGGGATGTTCATCGGCTCGTTTATAGGGAGTCTGGTCCCGCTCGCATGGAATGGCGATTTCTTCGCCGCCTCGCTCTGGAGCGCCATCGGCGGCCTCGCGGGCATCTGGGGCGGTTACAAACTCGCCAAATCCTCCGGCGCATTTTAGTTTGATGAATACGCTTGTTCGTGAGCTCTATCTTCTCTGCTACAATGCTTAATATGGCTTTGGTAGCATTTAAAACGTCACGTTTTCTCCCTTCTTCCCTCCAGACAAAAGAGGATACGGTCGTATTTAAATACGGAGAGCTTTTTTCAGGCCCTGGCGGCCTTGCTCTCGGCGCAAGTAAGGCGACTGTTCAAGAAAACGGAGTAAAATATCAAATAGCTCACGCTTGGGCCGCAGATTATGACAGTGATAGTTGTGAGACATGTCGAAAGAACATAGCCCCCGAGCATCCCGAGTCAGTAATATGTCAGGACGTTAAGGATATTGATATAGAAACGCTCGGGCCTATTGATGCCTTTGCCTATGGATTCCCCTGTAACGATTTCAGTGTAGTTGGCGAACAAAAAGGTTTCAATGGAAATTTCGGTCCTTTGTATACATACGGTCTGAAAGTTATTAATCGCTACAAACCTAGATTTTTTGTTGCAGAAAACGTGAGCGGTCTTGCGTCAGCAAATGATGGTAATGCTTTTGAAACAATTCTACGAGATCTTGCTGAGAGCGGAAACGGATATGAGATAACAGCTCATCGATATCGAGCTGAGGAATACGGCGTACCACAAACAAGACACCGTATTATTATTGTAGGAATCGACAAGAGTTTCAATCTTCAATTTAAAGTACCTGCACCTACACACCGTGGTAGATATGTATCTGCTCGTGAAGCTCTTGAGAAACCACGAATCCAGTTCGATGCGCCAAACCATGAACTTAAACGTCAATCACCTGTGGTAGTAGAGCGCTTGAAAATGATTTTGCCGGGAGAGAACGTTTGGACAGCAGATCTTCCTGACCATCTCAAATTGAATGTCAAATCAGCGCGCATGAGCCAGATATATCGTCGATTACATCCAGATAAACCCTCATACACTATTACTGCTAGTGGGGGTGGAGGGACACATGGGTATCATTATGCAGAACCCCGAGCTCTAACTAATCGTGAGAGAGCTCGCATCCAAACTTTTCCAGACGATTTTATATTTTCAGGTTCGATTGAGAGCGTTCGAAAACAAATTGGGATGGCGGTACCTCCTCTGTTATCAGAGATTATATTCACTTCGATTTTAAAGATATTTGCCAATATTGAGTATCCTGCTGTCGAAGCAAATCTCTTTACTAGTGCAAATCCAACACTTTTATGAATGTTGATCAAATCTCATCTGAAATCGCGAAACGTCTTTCAACGAACGAAGCAGAAGCATTGATGATCATTGCTAAAGCAATAGCCGGTGGCGAATCTACGGAAGAGAATATTTCTGAATGGTATGAACAAAGATTTCTCCCGAATCTAGTTCTCATTGATGAAGATGGATATTCTCGAATGTGTATAGATGCTTTAAAAATTCTCGGTAGCACTGCGGCTACGGATTACGGAAGCAGTCGACAGAGGGACATGGGTCAATTGTGGGCTGATATGACACGAGGATATCTCGGTGAACTTGCCTTTCAACTTTTCCTTAAGAGCAAGAGAGTAGAAATTAAACTTGGCCACGAAAAAGGTAAATTAAGCGATTATCTTGTGGGTGATATAAAAGAGGTTCAGAAACAAGGAGAAGATTCGAGATTACCAAAATTACAGATTGGTATTAAGGCGACAAAGTGGAATGGTATATGGTTCGACCTTCCCGGTGATCAATTCAACCATTCTGCCGCGCATACTTTTATAAAGGTTGGAACTGGTCGCGACCACCTTTTTGCATTCTTCAAGAAAATAAGTGTTTTCAAAGACAAAGTATTAAAAGTCGGTCAAGACATTGGTTTGCTCACAGAAGATGAGTCTATAAATTTATATAATCAACTTCCAACATTCAAACCGATACCGGCTTATATAAGCGGTTTTGTATTGCGTGAACCCGGATACCCTACAAATTCGTATGGAGGTCGCAAAGGCAGATTGCATTACAAGATAACTAGTTGGTCAGGACCAATTACCGCTTCAGATTTGCAGAAAATAAAAGAAACGGAACATGTCACAGGAAAGATAGAGTTTGAAGGAATCGGAAAGTTCTCACATGATCGTGGGTATTTATTTAATACGGGGAGCTTGCTGTGGAAAAAAGAAGACTGGGATAATCTTATTGATAGGATTTAAATTAATCATTGTTGTCCACAGGGCGCTTGCAGGATACCCCAGGGGGGTATATAGTGGGCGGTATGAAATATGCGCATGATGCGGGCAAGAAAAAGCTTATCCGGCGACTGAAGATTATCGAGGGTCAGGTGCGCGGACTTGAGGAGATGGTGGAGAAGGATACGTACTGCATCAATATCATTACGCAGTCATCGGCAGTGAAGCAGGCGCTCTCTACAGTGGAGGACGCGCTTCTCGAGAACCATTTGAATAGCTGTGTGCACAAGCAGATGACCTCCGGCCAGACAGGGAAGGCTGTCGCCGAAGTTCTCACGGTGTATAAGTTGAAGCGGAAGTAATATGAAAACGCACACCTATCCGGTGCGAGGCATGCACTGCGCGTCCTGCGCGAGCATTATCGAGAAGACGCTGAAGAAAATAGAAGGAGTACATTCTGTGGAAGTGAATCCCGGAACCGAAACGGCGAAGATTTCGTTTGACGAGGCGATGACGAACCCCGAGCAGATGTCGAAAGCCATCGAGCCGCTCGGGTACTCTCTTGTAGCGCCCGCGGCCGTTCCGACGGCCACGTCCATGGGCATGTCAGAGAGTGAACATGCGGCGCATCTCGGTCTTAATCAGTCCAAGGCCGAGAAGCTCGCCGAGCTCGCTCTGATGAAGACGAAGATACTGGTCGTTATGCCGATGGCGGCAGTCGCCGCCATCATCATGGCATGGACTATCCTCATCGAGTTCGGCCGCCTGCCGGTCCTTTTGCCGGTCTGGGGCCAGTCGTTCAATGCGGTTCTCGCGGTCATGGCGACGTATGCGCTCTTTTTCGTCGGCCGACCGTATCTCATCGGCGTCTCGCGATTCCTGCGCTACGGTGCGGCAAACATGGACACGCTCATCGGTCTTGGCACTTCGGCCGCATATCTCTACAGTATCGCCGTCATGTTTTTCAGCGAAGCGCTTCGTCCGTATATTAATGTCGAGGTTACGTATTTCGATGTGGCAATCGTGGTCATCGCCTTCATTACCTTCGGGAAATATCTTGAGGCGCGCGCGAAGATAAAGACTGGTGATGCGATAGAAAAGCTCTTGAATCTGCAGGCGAAAACGGCGCTCGTGATACGCGATGGGAGGGAGGTGGAGATTCCGATAGAGCAGGTCGTGCACGGCGACCTGATTATCGTGAAGCCGGCGGGGAAGATACCGGTCGACGGCGTTCTCACCGAAGGCTCGTCGTATGTGGACGAATCCATGGTCTCCGGCGAGCCGGTGCCGGTGGAGAAGCGCGTCGGTAACACGGTCGTCGCAGGGACGCTCAACACCACCGGCGCGTTCACCTTCCGTGCAACCAAGGTCGGTTCCGAGACCCTACTCGCACACATCATTACGATGGTTGAGGATGCGCAGGGGAGCAAGGCGCCCATCCAGGCGCTCGCAGACAAGATATCAAGCGTCTTTGTACCCGTTGTGCTCGTGCTCGCATTCGTCGCGCTCGGCACCTGGATTCTCGTTGGAGCGCAGTACCTCGGGTTTGCGCAGGCGCTCTCCTTCGGACTCGTGTCGTTCGTCGGCGTGCTCGTTATCGCCTGCCCGTGCGCGCTCGGACTCGCGACACCGACCGCCATCATTGTCGGCGTCGGCAAGGGAGCACGGGAGGGCATCTTAATTAAAGATGCGAGCACGCTGGAAAAATTACATACAGTGACGGCCGTCGTCGTGGACAAGACCGGCACCATCACGAGAGGGAAGCCGGAGCTCCTGTCGTTCAAAAACTTCTCAGAAAAAAACGATGAGGAGATACTCGCCATCCTCGCGTCGCTCGATAATAAATCAGACCACCCGATATCGCATGCTGTCGTCTCGTATGCGCGCGAGAGGAATATCCAACCCCTGCCGGTGGAAGGGTTCGAGGCGCTCTCGGGCAAGGGGCTTGTCGGCACCGTGGGAGGCGTGCAGTACCACGTCGGCAGTGCACGGCTCGCTACGGAACTCGGCGCTGACCTTGGTGCAGAACTCGAGAAGGAAACGAAGGAGGGGAAGACACCCGTTGTACTCGTCACACAAGGGAAGGTGCTCGCCGTCGCGATGGTCGCGGATGCGCTGAAACCGGAAGCGAAGGAGGCCGTCGCCGCCCTGCACAAGCTCAACATACGGGTCGTGATGCTCACCGGCGACGATGCGAATACGGCCGCCGCTATCGCGCGGGAGGTCGGCATCGACGAGGTCGTCGCGGAGGTCATGCCGGAAGATAAATTGAATAAGATAAAAGAACTCCAGGCTGAAGGCTTGGTGGTCGCGATGGCGGGCGACGGCATCAACGACGCGCCCGCGCTCGCACAGGCGGATGTCGGCATCGCGATGGCGACGGGGACCGATGTCGCTATCGAAAGCGCGGGCATCACGCTTCTGCACGGCGATATCTCGAAGTTAGTGAAAGCGATACGTCTCTCCAAGTTCACGATGCGCGGCATCAAGCAGAATCTCTTCTGGGCGTTCTTCTATAATATCGTTGGCATCCCGCTTGCGAGCGGCCTCTTCTATCCGGTCTTCGGCTGGCTCCTCTCGCCCGTCTTCGCAGGGTTCGCGATGGCGCTCTCAAGCGTATCAGTTGTCGGCAACTCGCTCCGCCTCAAGGCAAAAGAGTTATAATGCAGACTGCTCGTATGGAATCTACATTCAGGAAAATACTTACCCCTTTTGTACTCGCATCATTTCTGATGGTGGTATTTTTCGGGTTCAACGCTATGTCGCGCGGTATCGATGGGAGTATGCAGGTGGATTGTCCGTTTTCTGCTACAGGAGCATCACTCTGCCCGCAGAGCGCGGCACCTGGCGTCCTCCATCACCTCTCTGCGTACCAATCGTTTCTCAATGTACCGGTGCATTCCGGCATACCTGCTCTCGTCCTAGCTTTGTGTATTAGCATTTTCTTCGTGCTTTTTGCGAATCCGTTTTTACTCATACCAATTGCACCTCTAAAGGTATTGCATAAGCCTCTACTTCGCACTTTATATGACAAAAAGCTGATACACTGGCTTTCCCTACTTGAGAACAGCCCTTCCTTTCGTTAAGAGCACTTAAGAAGCCCTGCTTTTTAAGTGCTCAAAACTCGCGTGCATCCGCGAGTTTCCATTCGTTTACCAACTATTCTATTATTGCAATGAAATCAAAGACTATCAGTAGCATTGCCGTTGTCCTGTTCATCTTCTTCGGGCTTTTCATCTGGGGATATTCCGGAAGGGGGGTTGGAGCAGGAGCCACAACCGCGTCCGTTCAGGGCGTTCCGGGAGCCACCGGCACTACAGAAAGCGCGTTAGCTTCGCAGGAAGTCTTCTACGACTTCGGCACGATATCGATGAAAGATGGGAACGTCACCAAGGAATTCGTCGTTACAAACCCGACTGACGGCGATATCACCGTGCGCACTATTCTTACCTCCTGCATGTGCACCACTGCATTCATCGTCAAGCCGGACGGAGGTACCAAGGGACCGTTCAGCATGGCGGGAATGGGCTACGTCCCGCCCGCAAATGAAGTTATAAAAGCCGGAGAAAGCCGAGTTATTCGCGTCGTTTACGACCCGAATGCGCATGGCCCTGCTGGCATCGGCCGAATTGACAGATTCGTAATGCTCACAGATTCGGGTGGAGGAACTCTGGAGCTTGAAATAAAAGCGCTCGTCACGCCATAGTGTTATGCGAAGGATTCTTATTATCGCGGGGGTTATCGGCGCATTCATTCTGGGAATTATCATTCTGAAATTCAGTCCCGCAACTTCTTCGCTCATTTGGAATATGAGTAATGGCGGCGCGTGGCTTCTGCCGCTCGTGCTTATATCGTCGCTTCTGGATAGCGTGCATCCCTGCTCGTTCTCTATCCTCTTGATTACCATCGCATTCCTCTTCGGTTTGCAGATGACACGGAAGAAGATTCTTCAGTTCGGCGGTCTGTATATCGCGGGCATCTTCGCGTCCTATCTCCTCATCGGGCTCGGTATTCTGAAAGTTTTGCACCTCTTCAACACACCGCACTTCATGGGGAAGCTTGGCGCGGCAATTCTGATTCTCTTCGGGGTCATCAATCTCTTGAACCGGTTTTTCCCGAATATGCCGCTCAAACTCAAGATGCCGACCATGGTGCACAAGCCGATGGCGGCACTGATGGAAAAGACGACCGCCGCCGCCGTGTTTGGTCTCGGCATTCTCGTGGGCATCTGTCAGTTTCCGTGCATGGGCGGGCCGTACCTGATGGTCATCGGTCTCCTGCACGACCAAGTCACGTACCTTACCGGCTTCTGGTACCTCTTCCTCTATAACATCGTCCTCATTGTCCCCCTGGCGCTCGTACTCTGGGTCGCGGCCGATAAGCTGATGGTGGAAAAGATGCAGGAATGGAAACTCACGAACCTCGCGCGTGTCCGTCTTGTCGCGGGCATCCTGATGGTCATTGTCGGTGTGCTTATCCTCGTTGTATAAACGTATGAATGCACGATTCAAATTAGGAGATGCAATCTCTTGGCTCGCCACAACGCTACATATCCCGCACTGCGCAAATTGCGAGCACCGTCGCGTCATCCTGAACGAGCTACAATCGACGGGCTTGAAAGAGACACTGAAGAAATTACAAGATTGTTGCAACTAACATGGGGAAGCTGTTGCTAATATCTAACCTATGGAACATCACACACACAAAACGTTGGAAAGTATCGTCAAAGCGTACGCAACACCACTCTCAATACTTGCCGCTGGCGCGCTCATCGCTCTCGTGATGTATACCGACCCTTCGGATCGCACGTCAGGCATTTCTGCGAGAGCGGATGCGCAAGTTCAGCTTCAGGAGTTAGTTCTGCCCGCGGACGGAGTCGTGCTTCCTGTCACCTGGGGCGACCTCGGCGTGCGGCTGGTGGAAATCGGCGCGATAGACCCGGAGAAGCTCGCGGCTCTCTACGAGAGCCGCGGCGGATTCCCGGACGAATACCGGAAACTCATAGAGGAAAAAGCGAACGACAAGATAGTCATCACGAACTGGAACGCCGGCTATCTTCTCAACCTGCTCTGGGCGCTCGGGCTCGCGAACGAGAACCCGATATTGGAAGATGCATCGGAAATGATGAACCCGGCGTACGGCGGTGCAAACCGTTTCGCATCGACCGGCGGCTGGACGCTCGCGCGCGGCGACGCTATGGAGCATTACAATATGCACCGGCTCATGACGCTCACGAGCGAACAGCAAGAGCTTGTCGACCGCGTGTCGCGGAATATCTTCCGCCCATGTTGTGGCAATTCAACGCATTTTCCCGATTGCAATCACGGCATGGCGATGCTTGGTCTCTTGGAACTCATGGCATCGCAAGGAGTGAACGAGGAAGGCATGTATAAGACGGCGCTTGCCGTGAATTCGTACTGGTTTCCGGACACTTACCTCACTATCGCGACCTATATGCGGCAGAAGGGCATTGCGTGGGAAGACGTGTCGCCGAAAGAAATGCTCGGAGCCGATTATTCCAGCGGTTCCGGTTATGCAAAAATCTATTCTAAAGTCGCCCAGCCGCAACAGGGGCAGGGCGGCGGGTGTTCTACGTAAATATAGTATACTAATGGAATCAACTAATTATCATTCTTATGATGTACGGATATAATGGCTATGGAGACTGGGGATATGGGAGCATGATGGGCTGGTTCGGGGGCGGGTTCATGATGATTGTTTTCTGGGCGCTGTTCATCGCTCTCATCGTATGGATTGTGCGTGAAGTGAGTGGAAGGCATTCACACTCCAGCTCGCAGGCGCTCAATATCTTGAAAGAGCGCTACGCGAAAGGCGAGATAAGCAAAGAAGAGTTCGAGTCGAAGAAGAAGGACCTCGCATAAAGCAAAAGATGATAGAGTGATGGTTCTGACGGAGGATTCAAATCGAAAAACATATACCTTCCACGTGAGCGGTACGCATTGTGCCGCTTGCGCGGTGCTTATTGAGCAGATACTTGCAGAACAAGCTCATATTGGGAGCGCAAAAGTTTCTCTATCCAACCGGCAGGTAGTCGTTACCGGGGAGTTCGCCGGTTCGCCGGAAGAAATTGCCGCAGAACTCACGAAGCTCGTGCAGAGCCACGGGTACATCATTGGAGTTGAGAAATCAGCGCATCAGGCGGGCTGGGGAGACTTTGTCTACGCCGCCCCCATCGCACTCGTCATTATCGCGGCGTTTCTCGTGCTCCAGAGAGCCGGACTGACCTCGCTTATCACGGGCTCGAACGTGAGTTATGGGACGGCATTTCTCATCGGGCTTATCGCCTCGGTCTCCTCCTGTCTCGCTATCGTCGGCGGGCTCGTGCTCTCGCTCTCGGCGAGTTCGGCGAAAGAGGGAGGCACCTGGCGGACGATTGCGCTCTTCCACGCGGGCCGGCTCGGCGGATTCTTCGTTCTCGGCGGCGCAGTCGGCCTCCTGGGGAATTCGCTTCACCTCGGACTTACCGCGAACATTGTACTCGGTGTCATCGTCGCACTCGTGATGCTTGTCCTCGGCGTCAATCTGCTTGATGTCTTCCATTTCACGAAGCGATTCCAACTCACGCTCCCCGCGGCTTTCTCGCGGCACATCGCGCGAGGCGCGAAGCGGCACGACCACCTCCTCGCGCCGGTGCTCATTGGCATCGGGACATTCTTCCTGCCGTGCGGGTTCACGCAGTCTATGCAGTTGTACGCGCTCTCCACCGGCAGCTTCATGACGGGCGCGTCCATCATGCTCGTCTTTGCACTCGGCACACTGCCCATGCTCGCGCTCCTCTCCTTCGGCTCGCTTAATATCGCGCACAAATCGTGGAAAGGCATCTTCTTCAAAACCGCCGGCATCATCGTCATCGCGCTCGCGCTTCTGAATCTCGCGAACGCGCTCGCCACGGCGGGCATTATCAACCCGTTCGTTAACTTCTGATATGGACACGAAGACAATCATTTCGCTTACCGTAAGCGTCGTCCTCATCGGATGGGCATTCTGGTTCGTGTCGGCGAAGCCGAGCGCGGACGACGGCGCGAGAGCGTCGACGGCGTCAATCATCGACGGGACACAGTTCATCGACATTGCGGCAAAAGGCGGGTACACGCCGCGCGTCGTGGTGGCGAAGGCTGGCGTGCCGACGATTCTGCGCGTCGCGACAAACGGGACGTTCGACTGCTCGGCAAGCCTCGTCATCCCGAAGCTCTCGTATCAGAAATTCCTCAATCCGTCAGGAATCGAAGACATAGCGATATCGGCGGAGGAAGCGCAGGGCACGCTCCAGGGGCTCTGTTCCATGGGCATGTACGGTTTCAAAATCAGGTTCGAATAGTCCCTCACTACTTTTGCACAGGGGGGTCTCCCAGTCGTCCGAGAAAGAGTCATACTTACGGGAGCGGACCACCACCCCCGCTTTAACCATTCTCAACAACCCGCATGAAAGGAATGCATATGGTAGCGTTCGTCCTCGTCGTCGTCGGCGGTCTCAACTGGGGACTCGTCGCGCTCGGCAGTTGGATGGGCGGCAACTGGAACGTCGTGAATCTTCTTGTCGGCACATGGCCGACGGTCGAGAATATCGTCTACCTGCTTGTCGGCCTCGCAGCGGTTATGCTCATGTTCTCGCATAAGAAGGATTGCCGCGAGTGCGGAGCAGGAGCCGCCCCGATGGGGATGTAATATTTTTCCCGCACTGCGGGTAAAACAGAACCGCCGGCGCTACGCCGGCGGTTCTGTTTTACACCTGGTACTTGCTTGACGCAGGAGGAGGGAGGAGTAGCATCATATTGTTGAAAGCGGTTGCGCCTTCAGCAGTAGATTGTCCTGTCAACGAAGCAAAAAGGAGAGGTTGATGAAAAATAAAGGAAATGGAGTCGTCGAGTGTGCTCGGTGGCCGGGATACTTCATCTCGGCACAGTTTCCCGAACGCGATGAACCAAAGGACGAGGTGGAGGCGAGCGATTACCGCCACGTTTTCCATGGGGAGGTCGCGGATGAACCAACACGATGTCTCGGACCTGCCTGCCCGATGACGGCAAACACGTGCGAGGTCTGCCTCCTCGCCGAGGGGAGACCGAAACCTGCCGAGCAAAAGAAATCGAGGTCGGTGGGGAACCCGGACCAAGCGACCAGTCTCGCGGAAGCGAGGCTCGAAGCGCGGCTGGCGGCACCGACAGCCCGCGGCCGTCGCGGAATCCTCGCGGGGCAGAAACTCTTTTGACCCCCTCCATCAACCAAGCAGGCGCCCAAATATCACCGGGCGCCTTTTCTATTTGTGGACTCGGCGCACCATGCGAACACCCCTTGTTTTCTAATTCTCCGCATTACAAGAGTACTTCCAACTAGTTGTATACTTACGGTTCAACATGACTACAATCGTCACTTTTATAGAATCGTACGGTTATCTTGCCACGTTCGTCGGCGCAATTTTCGAAGGGGAATCGGTGGTGTTGCTTGGTGGTCTTTCGTCCCACGAAACCTACCTATCGTTCCCGCTAGTTATGCTGTGCGCCATGGCGGGCGCGATTGTCGGCGACTGGGGATTCTTCTTTTTGGGCAGATACAAAAAAGAGAAATTGCTCGCGCGATTCCCGTATTTTAAGCGCTGTATGCAGACCCCGACCGCTCTTATTGAAAGGAAGCCGAAGTTCATCTCCTTCACGATGAGGTTCATGTACGGATTTCGCCATATCGTTCCCTTCAGCATCGGCGCGTCCCGCGTACCTACGTTGCAGTTTCTAACTTGGAACGGGCTCGGCGCTATTTTATGGGCGGCAGTATTCACCAGTGCGGGGTATGTCGCCGGAAATATCCTGGAAGAAGTGCTTGGCGGTATACGCAGGCATGAATTTCAAATCATTGTCTTCACGATATTTATTGCGGGCGTATTTTGGGCTGTCGCCCGCGGCGTTCGTATGCTTCTGAGACAAGATGAGAAACAAATATAAAGGGTCGACATCTTCGATGTTCCATGTGTCTAACGACCGTTATTTACATGGAACAGTCGTTGTGCACCAGGGAGCGCGGCCTTTCGGAATTCTAGCTCTCGAGGGCAATGTTCGTTATTTTACACGGTCGTGAGAGTTAACGAACACCTTGGAGATAATCCATCCATAAGGACACGGCTGTGCCGTGTCCACTTTTTGGGGTACAGATCAATCAGCGGAGGGGGAGGGATTCGAACCCTCGATACGATTTTACTCGTATAGCGAGTTAGCAACCCGCCGCACTAGGCCTCTATGCGACCCCTCCCAATGGAGCTACCATATCAAATTTAGTGCGCGAGGGCGAGCGGGACGATGTGTGCGGCACCGGCCTCTCGCAGTGCATCGATAGCGGCCTGGAGGGTGGCGCCGGTGGTGACGACGTCGTCTATCACTATATACGTGTATGCGGGGTCGGCGGGGCGCGTTGCCCTGAACGCGCCGCGCATGTTTTCTATGCGTGCAGAGCGCGGGAGCGATATCTGCGAAACCGTCTCGCGTACGCGCGTGAGGATGTCCGCGTCAATGCGGGCGGACCCTTCTTCGCCAAGACTACGAAGGGCGCGAAGGATGACCTCGTGAACTTGGTTGAAACCGCGCTCCTTGCGCCGCTCTTTCCCGAGCGGCACCGGTACGATGAAGGGTTTCCGAAACCCTTCATCGGTGTCGCGCAGATATTCGACGAGGGCGGCCGCGAGGAGCTCGAATGCGCGCTCGCTCCCGTGATATTTCGCTTCGTGGATTGCCGCGCGCACCGAAGCGGCGTGGAAAGGGAAGAGCGCGACGGTTTCCGGAAGCGTCTCCTCGGCGAGCCGAGGCGCAAGCAGGGTCAGAAACTCGTCGTCCGAGATTCCGCGCAGGACGGCCTCGTCCGTACGCGGAGGGAAAAGGAAATCAAGCCAGTGCGGGAACGTCATTGTGGTATCATTATCGCATGTCGTTTCTCGATACTTTTTTTAAGAAAAAAGAAGAAAGCGTGCTTGGCGTAGATATCGGCTCGTCATCACTGAAAGTCGTCCAACTGCGCAAAGAGCGCGGACAGGCGGTCCTGGAAACCTACGGCGAACTCGCGCTCGGCCCGTACGGCGGTTCGGAAGTCGGACAGGCGACGAATCTCTCCGCCGAGCAAATTACCGAGACCCTGAAAGACCTCTTGCGCGAGGCGAAAGTGACGACGACAAACTGCGGCGTTTCCATACCGTTTGCGCG
>Ga0210057_1003381_pt1 | contig 22039 bp, 23 predicted proteins | sample CryGeyCG2114_010_2_FD_183968 | JGI IMG/M metagenome (GOLD analysis project Ga0210057, IMG submission 183968) | Groundwater microbial communities from aquifer - Crystal Geyser CG10_big_fil_rev_8/21/14_0.10 (SPAdes) (version 2) | ecosystem: Environmental > Aquatic > Deep subsurface > Groundwater ...
ATCTCCTTCCAGATAATCCTTAACCATCTTAAACCTGTACTTCTGGAGAAATCTCTCCACGAATCTCCTGGTGTTTATCATTCTTCCAACCCTCTAATCCGAGCAGAACTTTGTATTATTAATAAACCTTTTCCAGAAGGAAAACAGGATAAAACAAAGAAATTCTGAACTTTTTTGACCTACAAATTTAAAGTCTTCGTAAGAAATCACGTTGCTTTAGCTGTGAGATGAATTGCGGGAATCTTTTTCTATTTTGAATGATTATAAAAAGTGGACGAGTCGCCGTCCACTGTGTTTACATATAAAAAGGTGATTGATACATTCTAGCACCAAAAACGCTTAATAAATTATTTTTATATTGAGTTATCGACAAAGAAAACTGCAAGAGAATTGATTCACAGAAAGTTTATGAAATTCAGAAAACAAATTGCAGTTTACTGCAATCAGGAAGCCGATAAGTTAAACGGAGAGTTAGAACTTGATGAAAGTTATTTCGGTGGAAAGAGAAAAGGAAACAGAGGAAGAGGAGCAAACAACAAAGCGATAGTTTTTGGAATACTCGAGAGAAAAGGCAAGGTTTACACCAAAATTGTTGAAAATGTTTCTAAATAAACATTGATGAAAGAAATAGAAAATAAAAATCAAAAGGGTTCTGTGTTTACACAGATGAATGGAAGAGCTATGCAAGTTTAGAGCAGTATGGAAAACATAATATTATTCGGCACGATAAAGATGAATTTGCAAAAGCGAAGAATCGAAGGATTTTGGAGGTTTGCGAGAGAAAGATTTCACAAATATCACAGAATCAGGAAAAATAATTATCCGTTCTATCTGAAAGAAATGGAATTTCGTTTCAATCACAGAAACGAAAGTGTTTTTAACTTACTATTGGATATTTGTCTAAGGGGGCGAGTTTAGTGCCGAATTGTACTAATCACCTAACATAAATAAAACAACTCTAAATATGGGAAAAAAAGGATTTTTAGACAAGATTATAGATGGAGTGTTCGACATGGATCGTAGCAGATTGTATCTCACCTTCATCTTTATGCTTGGATTTATTTTGCGACTCATAGCAGCAATAAACCTTGGAGTTACAGCTGATGATATGGTTTTTGTTAATCATGCAATAGGGTTTCTATCAACAGATAGACTGATCGTTTACCACCAGTCTTCAGGACTTTGGTTTGCCTTTACTGATCTAATGTACTCTTTTTTCGGCACCACACAATTAGTTTCAAGATTAGCTCCTCTGATTTTTGGTTCATTTTCTATCTTTGCAATTTATCTTCTCTCTAAAGAGTTTTTCAGCAGCAAGGTTTCGTTGATTTCGGCATTTCTTTTGGCAATCGCTCCCTTTCATATAAAAAACACTTTCGCGGAAATGGATGTTATGGCTATGTTTTTCATCTTAATCTCAATGCTTTTCTTTGTAAGAGGAATCAAATCAAACAGAAAGGGTCACTATTTTTTTGGAGGAATATTTTTAGGACTTGCAATTTATACAAAAGTGTATCCCTTGTTATTCATCCCGTCGGTTTTGCTGTTCTTCGCCTATGCAAAAAAGAAAGAGGGCATCAAAGTTTTATCCAAACAAAATTTGAAATTAGTTTTAATCTTTTTATTAACTGCATTTATTTTTACAATTCCCGCGATAACCCACAATTATCTTTTATACAAAGATAAAGGTTTTATGGACTTGCAGTTTAGCAGAATCTTGATCCCAGAATCAGAGGTTGCCGCCCAGCATTATTCATGGGACCCAATTTGGGGAAAGACGAACTCTTGGTCCGGACTAATATTTGGGGACCCGTATAAGCCAAGTGACAAAACGCCAATGCTTTGGATTGCATTGAATTTCATTAGGTTCGGCGATCCAATTAATTTCTACTTAGGAATTTTAGGGCTAATTTTAATTTTTGCGTACGGCAGAAAAAATCTCAATTACTTGGTTTTCTTCTTTCTCTCAATTTTATTCGTCCTGCCATTTCTCGCTTCAATAATCCTTTTATCAAAACACTATCTCTTTCTTGAAGTTTTACTAATCCCGGCGGCCGCATTTTCAGTTAAAAAAATCTCAGACAAATTCCTAAATAAAAAGTTAGAAATCCTCATAATACTTCTTTTGCTTTTTTCCCTCATCTTGATTGGACTTCCTAAAGGCGGAGTAACTCACTTTTACGGCAAAAGCCACATTGCTCAAATGATTGAATTTAAAGAGGAAAACATTCCGCAAAACGCATTAATAGTCGGAGACAGCAGATTTTATCGGGGAAGAATAAATTGGGTTTTTCAGGGAAGACCCTACTTAGAAGGCACAGATTTCATAAATTTACTTAACAGTCAGGAACAAATGCCTGGACAAACTGTTTCTGTTGAGACTTATTTTTACGAATGTGTTATAGATGATTGCGGGTGGGGAACAATAAAAGACCAACCAGAGTTCAACGCGTCAATGGAATCTCTCGTTGACGTTTTCAAAGCAAACGGGCAGGTTGTCAAAGAAATTAAAGAACCAGAAAGAGACAAAACGTATTATCCTCTGATAAAGGGAGAGAAAACAACAATTGTAAAAGTCTACAAATCTCAGGCGCAGATTAAACAACAGGTTTTAGAACTGGCAAGTCAGCCAAAAAAATGGTTTCTTTACGACATCGGATTCCTCCCAAGAGAAAACCAATTTGATTATTACCGCGTGTCAGGAATTTTTGACACTTTGCTGGATAAGCTTGCGCGTTTGATTGTCAAATTATCTTTAATCCTAACAATTTTAGGTCCAGTTTTTATAACTTATATCGCATATAAATCTAAAAGGATTAAAACAAAACAAAATTTAAATGAAGAAGTTGTCAGTAATAATTCCAGCATATAACGAAGAAAGGTTTATCGCAAGAGTTTTGAATGCCGTTTCAAAAGTGAACATCCCTATCAGGATGGAGATAATCATAATCAACGATGGAAGTACAGACAACACCCTAACAGAAATAAACCGTTTTTTGGAGAAAAACAAAAAATCTAACATCCCCTACAAACTGATTAATAAGCCAAATGGAGGAAAGGGTTCAGCAATTCGTGCAGGAATCAAAGAATCAACAGGAGATATAATCATCATTCAAGACGCAGATTTGGAGTATGACCCTAGAGATTATTTAAAATTAATAAGGAAGATAATTGATAAAAAAGCCATGGTGGTGTATGGCTCTAGGTCTTTAAACAAAAAGAACAGATATTCCCATTTGTCCTTCTTGTTGGGTGGAAAGATTGTAACTTTTTTTACAAATGTCTTATTCTTCTCGAATTTAACCGACGAACCAACCTGCTACAAGGTTTTCAGGGCAGATGTTATAAAAAAAATAAAGATAAAGGGGAATAAGTTTGATTGGGAACCAGAAGTAACGGCCAAGATTCTAAAAAAAGGAATAAAAATCCATGAAGTTCCAATATCTTATAAACCAAGAAGAATAGAAGAGGGGAAAAAAATAAATTGGATAGATGGTTTACAAGCAATCTGGACTCTGTTTTATTGGAGATTCAGAAACAGTTAGTGATTCATTAAAGTCAATGATCCCCAAAGGAATATCGCTGCAGAAGTAACAAAGGCTAGAGAAAACTGAATTAGATTTGAGGAGAAATAAAATAAGAGGGCTATCTCAATGGCCAAAAACAAATATAATCTCCAATATTTTTTTGTTTTATTTTGTGAAAGTTTGTATAAAAGAACAAGGTTAGACAAAGAAATCAGACTGGTGCCGACACCGAGGTAGAATAATATGCTAATAGAGTCATAAACAAATTTGCCGGAAAAAATTAAAATAATCAAGCCGGGAAAAAAATAAAATGCTGCAAGTGCGATAGACGCCAGAACAAAAACCAGTCCGAAAGCGTTGAAAAATATCTCTTCACTATTCTTTTCACTCCTGAAACTTTCTGAGGAAAGAGGAAACATGGCTTTGCTTATTGGCTGAGTGCCCCAAAATATAGCCTTACTTAAAACGGAGGCAATAGCATACGCCCCCACATCTTCACTGTTAAGAACTATTTTAGCGATTATTATATCTATGCTGTAAAAAGCAACTACTGCTAATATAATAAAAAAAGTTGGTTTAGCATAACTGTAAATTCCAATAGTCGTGGCTCTTCCTTCTTTTTTTCCAATTACTCTTCTTAATGGTATAAATGATAAGAGAAAAGCTGCAAAGAATCCAAGGATTGCTCCAACAAGTGCACCATAAACTTTCCATCCTAAGAAAACAAAAAATACGCCAAGAATCAATTTCAAGAGAGATTCGAAAACCATATTCAGGCCCAGGGCTCTAAAGTTTTTACGGCCCTGCATCACGCCCCTTGTAACAGGTAGGGTAAATGCTGAAAAAATTAAAATTCCCGTAATAGCCAATAAAGGATATTTTATTTCAAGCACATAAGAAAGAGGAATTGACACTACCAAATAAATAGAGAATAATACTACTGATGCCGCAAATGATTTTTTCAGGGATCTCTTGAGGATATTTTTTAATTTTTCGTCTTCTTTCTCAACAGAGGCGTACTTTGTGATTACAGTTTGAACAGATTCTGAAAAGACAGACAGCACGTAAACTATCGAGAACAGGGTAGCAAAAATTGCGTAATCAGAAATACTCAGCATTCTAGCCATCGAAAGCTGAAAAACAAAATTAAGAAAACCAAATAAACCAAATGTAACTAACAAGATAAATCCTCCTTTCCACAAGGGTTTGTTTAAGTTCATCGGAAAATGCCCTCATTAAATATCGCCAGCCCGATTAAAACAACAACTATCTGGAATGACCAAATGAGAGCAACCACCTTGATTTCACTTGCTTTATATTTTGTCTTATTCAATAAGTAAATCGCCAGGTGGCTCAAGCTGTAGATTTTATCATACCCCAAAATCAAATTTCCCTTTCTGTCAATCTTTCCAAAACTTTCTTTGGTAAATCTCCCTCTTGATTTCAGGAATACCTCGATAATAAAAGGAATAAAGAAGAAAACTGCTACTTTTTCAAAGTTGCCCAATATGGCCACTATTGCAATTAATCCTCCAACAAAGTATGTTAAAACGTCTCCCGGAAAGACTTTTGCAGGATGAAAATTGAAGATTAAAAAAGCAACTAAGGAAGCAACCGCACATAAAGCGACTATAGAAAGCCAGTGGTTTCCTGTAAAAAAGGAGACGAGAGCAAGAGAGGTTAGCAAGATTATTCCCTGTCCCGCTTCAAGTCCATTAAATCCTGCTAAAAAATTGAAGGTGGTGGTGGCACCAACAATTCCCAAGGGAATAAATACCAAAGGATAAAATATCCCCAACTCGATATTTCCCAAGAAAGGCAAGCCTATTGAACTCTTCCCAGCATTTATTGCTACCAAAGGTATTGAAGCAAAAGCAACTAAGATAATTCTAGTTCTTCTCCTCATACCTATCTTCCAACCTAAAATGTCGTCTGTAAACGCTACAAAAGATATAAGAAGTATAGAACTTGTTAACGCAAATATCTCAATAAAATTTTTTGTGGACTCAAAGATAAAAGTATTAATAGATACATAAACAAGCACTCCCAAAGCGAAGCCAACAATCACTGTTACTCCTCCAGCTTCCGCAAGTTTGCTTCTCTCCGTTTTATGAACATCTTCTCCCACCAGGCCTGCGTTTTTTGCCCGCCTTATCCAACTTGGTAGTACAAATAATGTTGCGAAAAAACTAATCCAAATTGAAATCAATAGTATGGTCTCTATCATCATGCAAATTCCAGCCCCTTAGAGTAAACTTTGCTGTTATATTCTCCTTTAAACTCCAAATCCTCAGGATAATCTACTTCCCAAATTTTTATCGGACCCCTTATTCCCTGAAAATAAATAAAATCGTGACCAAAACTAATGTCTTGACTTTTTATTTGAGAAACCAGAAAATCATCTTCGCTATGAACCAATTTGAAGTTAGGACTTCCTTCCTTGTAAAGATAAAGTCGCGCAAATTGGGATTTTACAGTTCTTCTGCTCAAGTAAAGCAACGCCCCATCAGGATCAATTTGAATCTGCGTCCCGGATTGAATAGCTCTTGGAAAAATGAACACCCCAGACTCTAATCCGGAACCAAAATCAATAAGTTCCTCCTGAAAAGCGTATCTTAGGGGAATAACAAACTGTCTCCCTTGGTATACAAATACCCCTTCAGGTTGTTTGGCAATTTTTCCGTTAGAATCTTTTTCTATTAATACGGCTCCTAAACCAGCATTACCGCTCGGTAAGAATATTTTTGTTCCATTGTCCTCATAGGTAATGTCCTCGTCAAGTCCAACACTGGCTGGATAAATCAAAACTGTGGAGTTCTTCTTTTCTTGAATTTGATTCTGGTCTCTTAGGATGGTAGGTATAAAGCTCGCCCGGTCGTAACCAGCATCACTTCCTATGTTGGAAAATGCAGAGTATTTTCCTATGTCGGTAGAATCAATTAGGAAGTGGGTGGTGTTATGCGCGTAAAGAAATTCCAACGCTTCTTTATTGTCAGAACCGGTAAGCGCGTGCCGGCCCATCAAGTGATTCCAATAAGAAATGGAATTTCCCCCGTCTAAGACGGTCGCCCTCTCTCCAATACTTTGAACCCAGTAGCCATAATCCCACCAGTGCCCGAAAACGGCGTTTTGTGGGGTGTTATCCCGAACCCAAGCCATAGCTTTCTGCCATTGCTGGGTGTAAGGCGAAGGAATATATCCTCTGGCTGTAGACCTGGATTCTTGATATAACGCGTAACCAGAAAAAACAGTTGCCAAAAGAATTATTCCAAAAACAATCCACGCAAAAAGTTTTTTTCCTCCTCCGTTCTTTTCCCTAGCCGAATAAAAGGTAGAAATCACAAAGTAAGAAATTATTAAAGATACGGGGGGGACAAGAACCATAATGACCCTTACAGCAGCTCTTGCGGAAATGATACCTAAAAAGAAGAAAGAGAGTAGAAAAATAAATCCGGAATCAATCTTTCTAAATCCATCCATCTCCCGGTTATTAAAACGCCTATAGTAATAAAATCCGGCTACCCCGAAGAAAATCAGGAATCCTAACCCATAAAAAGCTATGCTAAGAAAGTTCTCCCCGTTTAAACTACTATCTCTAGAATATCTACTGAAAATAACAGTCGTAAGAAAAACTGTATAAGAAAGGGTCAGAATAATCTTTTCCTTCTTCTTGAGACCTTTGACAGTGTTGCCGAAAAGATAAATTGAGCCAAAGAAAAATAACCAAAAGACTAATGGCAGACCTTTATTTATCACGGGTCCAAAACTTCCAGCCCATTCATTGAAATAAGGCTGTCTATTCTCCGCAACAGTCTGAATTAGTCTGCTGGTGGCGGGCTTTATCAAAAGGTCTCTTATTTCACTAAGATTGTTTGGAACGAAGTCAGCTCCAAAAACGATAGAAGACAATAGGACAAGGATAACAACAGAAGCAACAAGCGAAATAAATTTTGGAGGGACCTTAGACAGTTTCTCGTTCTCGAAATACTTTTTGAATTTCGTGGAGAAAATTAAAGAATGAACAACTATTATGAAAAGCAGGATAACAGAAGAACCGGTCGTTGTCGAAGCAAGGATACTTCTGGGAGTATGCCTCTGGGAAAATACAATCATTAGAAAAAAGCTTACTAAAATCCATAAGGCATAAGCATAAATTCTTCTCTTCCCGACTTTCCCCAGAAAAAACGAAATAAAAACTGTTGGAACTATAGCGATAAATATGAAAATATAACCCCCCCAGATATTCGCCATCGCGGCAGTGGAAACTCCAGCCAACACCGCCGCAAGATATCTCCACTTATTATTTTTCGCTTTCCAAGAAGACAAGAAGAAATAGAAAGCAAGAAACATAAACAGAAATGCAGCCGACTCCTTCTCTGGAATTCCCGCAATAGTCCTTGGTAAAAGGGCTGGAATAACGGTAAGGAAAAAAACAGAGACTAACCCGATAGCATTAGCTTTTTTTTCACCAAGACTTCCAACAAAAATTTTTTTCGCTAAAAAGAAAAAAGCAATCACGGTAAGGGCAAACATAACAACAGGATAAATTACGGCGGATTGCGTTACAGACTCTGAACCAAAGATTGCCGCGACTTTGTGGAACCACGCAATCATGTAAGGATGCAAAAGATACTCTTCGTTAGTCGGCAAACCAAATGGAGAATATCTCATCATATCAACAGCCATCAGTTTGCCATTCTCAACAATATACTTGGCCCATCTTAAAAACAAAAACGGATCTAAATCCGGACCCAAAGTCCAAGTTCCTGTAGTCACATCTTTAAGTCCGTCTAAGTTGCTGATTCTAATCCTGACTGCAATAAAAGTAATGATTGCAAGAAGAATATAAGTCACTAAATTGTACTTCTCTCTAAAAAATCTTACAAGTTTTTCCTTCCTTATCCGGATAACCTCTTCATCTTCTCTAACCTGAGCTATTTTATCATCTACAATCTCACTTCCCAAACTAATCGGTTCTCTCTCAGCATCTTGATTTTCTTCACCTTCCATTTTCCAACTTCAAAGACATAAAAGCAATAATATTTAAAACCTTGCTAGAAGAAAACCGGCGTCACAAAAACCTCAAGCAAAGCGGCGAGGAGTAGCACCACTATTGCCACAATTATTAAGTTAAGAGAATCCTGCAAAACGTCCCAGAATTTACTTGTCCCGGCTTCATGGTTGATAACTGCCACAGAAATCATCCCACCTGCCAACGCAATAATAAAATAAGAGGCGATTTCAAATATACCATGCAGAAAAAACCGTCCGAGTGCGAGAAGCATTCCTGCAATGCTGTAATCAGAAAAAATTCCCATCGCCGCCCCGATAACAGTTGAATTCCAGACCAGAATAAAAATAACGCCCGCCCCCAAAACTAAAGAGAAAATCAGGGTAAAAAGCAAAACATACATATTATTTGTGAAAATCAGAAACAATCTCTCTTTATTCGACAAAAATGGCACTATTGAAGGAGCTTCTTTTATTCCATATTGGCTGACACAGTCATTGAAACTGCTCGGTCTGTTTATCTGGCAGTAAACTTCTATTTGCGTCCTGAAACTTTCTGTCGTTGGAAGAATTGAATACCAGACAAAAAAAGCAACGGTAAAACCCAAAAACAAAAACAAAAACGCATAAATCGCGCTTCTGTGGTCTTTCAGCAACTGCCAGCTTCCTCTGTTTTTGACGATTTTGCTTTCCTCAAGTCTTAAAGTGAAATAAACAAAAGGCATGGAAAACAAAACAGTAAACAAAACAACTAAAATTCCCGAGCTCTTAACAAGAACGGCATCTTTTGAAAAAACCCAAACGACCAAAATAATCGAGAGGCTGGCGTAAAAAAGTCCGATAAAGAACATTTCCCACGGTCGCCTCTCCGCCTTCTTCGGATTTATCAGCATTTCTAACATATTGTTTCCCCTTCTCGCGCGCCTATCTGCAAAACCTGACTTATATACTTTTTTACAACGCAGTTAACCATAAAATTATAAATCTTCTTCTCTTCAATAATTAATGAAAGTGGTGAAAATTTTTCTCGGTGCAGACCACGCGGGTTTTGCCATAAAAGAAAAAATAAAATCCTACTTAGAAAAAAAGAATTTACAAGTTGAAGACTTGTCTCCGAAATACAAACCAAACGACGATTATCCGAATGTTTCTTACAAACTTGCAAAAAAGATTTCCGGGAATTCAAAAGGAATTTTAATCTGTGGCTCAGGAGTCGGAGTTTGTATGGCGGCAAACAAAATAAAAGGAATTCGTGCCGTTTCAGCATACGACATTTACACCGCAAAAATGTCCCGCAACGACGAGGATTCAAATATTATTTGTCTTCGCGCAAGAGATTTCTCTTTAGAAAAAAATCTGCAGATTCTGTCAGTCTGGCTGAAAACTTCGGCATCCAACAACATGAGACATAAACGCCGAATTAAAAAATTAAATTCAAAATGAACCCAATAATCCCAACAATCTTCGCCAAAAACAAAAAACAGTTCCTAATCCGTTTTCACAAACTCTTGCCCGTTTCAAAAGACCTCCAAATTGATTTTATGGACGGAAAATTTGTTAAATCAAAATCTGTGTTAATCTCACAAATACCAAATCTAAAAAAATATAAAAACAATTTCGAAGCGCATCTTATGGTAAAAAATCCAATCAGGGAAATCAGGTTTCTCAAGGAAAAAGGTTTCAGCAAAATTATCTTCCATTACGAAGCGGTCAAAAAAGACAAGATGATGCTGAAAATTTTAAGTTTAACAAAAAAAGTAGCACTCAAAATTTTCATAGCCATAAACCCTGAAACAGAAATTGGAGAAATAACGCCCTATCTAAATTTAGCGGACGGGATTTTGATAATGGGAGTCCATCCAGGAAAAGAACACCAACTCCTCATCCCGAAAACACTAAAAAAAATCCGCGAGCTTCGCAGAATAAATAAAAAAATAAAAATTCAGGTTGATGGCGGTGTTAATGAAATAACTGCGTCCAAACTGTTTAAAGCAGGAGCTGACTACATAAACTCTGGCTCTTTCATCTCCGAAGCAGAAAACCCCAAGGCATCTCTGGGAAAACTCCTGACTGCTTTCAAAAAATAAAAGATAGTTAGAACCCTCTAACTTTAACAAATTGTTAAAGCAAATATTTTTAACTCTCCTTCACCCACAACTTTCATGACAACATTAATAGAACTCGATAATGTAAAAAAATATTACGAAATGGGAGAATCTCTTGTTAAGGCAGTAGACGGTATTTCCATTAAAGTAGACAAGGGAGATTTTATCGCAATTATGGGTCCTTCGGGCTCAGGAAAATCAACAGCAATGAATCTCGTCGGCTCATTAGATTTGGCAACCCAAGGCGACATCTTTCTCTCCAATCAAAATATAGAACACCTTGACGAATCGCAACTTGCCCAAATCAGAGGGAAAAAAATTGGGTTCATCTTCCAGTCTTTCAATTTAATTCCAAACTTAACCGCAAAAGAAAATATCATGCTCCCTATGCTTTTTCAGGGAAAAGATTTGGAGGAAAGAGAAGACCGCGCGGAAGAACTCCTAAAACTTGTTGAACTGCAGGAAAGAGAAGACCATTATCCGAACCAGCTTTCCGGAGGACAACAACAGAGAGTAGCAATCGCCCGCGCTCTCTCCAACGATCCCGATGTGGTTTTAGCAGATGAGCCAACAGGAAACTTAGACACAAAAACAGGTGATATCGTAATGAACTTTTTGCAAAAACTAAACAGTCGGGGCAAAACGATAATTATGGTAACCCACGACCCAGAGCTTGCACAGAAACACGCAAAAACAATTTATTGGATGAAAGACGGCAAAATAGACAAGGTTACAAAAAAAATTTCCGGCAAGTGGAAAACCTCAAAATAATTTTGTTACTTTTTAATAATTAATACAATAGAAACATTTTAATACTATTTATTATGCCAATTTCAGGATGAAACTCTCACTAAATATCTTGGCAATCTTGGTAATTTTTCTCCTTACCTCAAACATGGCGTCAGCAGTTGTAGTCAACTCTGTGATAGCAGACACTTTCGTGCCCGGACAGGAAGGCAAGGTAAGAATTGAAATAGAAAACATACTGAACGATGATGTTGAAGACCTCTCTTTGTTTCTTAAATTCACAAACCTCCCCTTCATACCAATAGGAACTTCCGAGCAGTCAATTGACGAGATAAAAGAGGACGAAGACGAAGATTTTGTCTTCACATTCAAAGCTTCTTCAACAATTGCTCCCGGCGACTATGAAATTCCCTACACGATAGAATACAAAATTCAGGGAGATGAGGATATAATAAAAAAAGATGGCTCGCTAGGAGTAAAAGTAAAAGCCAATCCCGTTTTAAGTTTCACAACCGCTCTTGAAAATCCTGTGGAGGGCAGACGGGGAACAATCACTTTGAAAATCGTCAACAAGGGTTTCTCCGACGCAAGATTCGTTTCAGTCAGAATCCTCCCGGAAGACTTCACCGTTTTGTCAGGCACAGAAGTTTATATCGGCGAAATAGAGTCGGACGATTTTGAAACAGTAACCTTCAATGTTATCTTCAACAAAATCAGCCCGAACTTTCAAGCAATAATAGAATACCTCGACTTTGACAACCAAAAAGTAATAGAAAACTTAGAGCTTCCTCTGACGGTCTATTCGCAGAAGCGAGCACTTGAAATAGGGATAATTCAGCCAAGTAATACGACGACATATCTCCTCCTCGCACTTACTTTAGTCCTTCTCATAATCTTCTGGAGAATTTTCAGAAAAAGGCAGAGACTGAAACGTTCTCAAATATTACGAGAAGGGAGGTAAAAACTTAAATTGCCAAAAAGTTAAGAATCTTCATGGCAAAAGATTATTTTTTTCTGGCACTGAAAAATGTCCGCAAGCGCGGAGTCCGTTCATGGCTTACGATGCTCGGAGTTTTTATCGGAATCGCCGCAGTTGTCTCTCTAATTTCTTTGGGACAGGGTCTTGAATCCGCAATAACCGGTCAGTTCAGCGCGCTTTCAACTGATTCTCTTACAATTCAGGGTTCCGACACCGGTTTCTCTCCGCCCGGAAGCACTTCAATCAGAAAAATGTCTAAAGACGACTTAAAAATAATTGAAGAAACTCCCGGTGTAAAAATCACAATTCCCCGACTCCTCCGCGTCGCAAAAGTAGAATTCAACAGCATCTTAAATTTTGATTTCGTAGCATCCATGCCTTCAAGTCAGGAACAAATTGACGAAGTCGTAAACTCTCTGGGAATAGGAATCTCTCAAGGCAGACAGTTGACTTCAACAGACAGCGGAAAAATCGTTCTTGGAGACGACTTCGTAAGCAACGACCAATTTGATAAAGAGATTCGCGTCGGCTCTCGTTTAACAATTCAGGGAAAACAATTTGAGGTCATAGGATTTTTGGAAAGAGCAAGCACATTCACGCTGAACTCTGCGATTCTCATGAACGAGGAGGACATGCGTAATGTTTTTGAAATCCCGGATGAAGAGATAGACTTCATAGTCGCGAAAGTAGAAAATCCTGATGAAATTGAAAAAGTTGCGGACGAGCTGGCAAGACGATTCAGACGCAACCGCGACCAAAAAATCGGAGAGGAAGACTTTGAAGTCCAGACGCCAATAGAATCTTTGGAAACGGTAAGAACGATACTCAATGTTATTAACATTGTGGTATCCGGAATCGCCGCAATCTCACTTATCGCCGGAGGAATTGGAATCGCAAACACAATGTTCACTTCCGTCTTGGAAAGGAGAAAAGAAATCGGAGTGATGAAAGCAATCGGTGCACAAAACAAAGACATTTTGTATATTTTCGTTATTGAAGCAGCCCTTCTTGGTTTAGTTGGTGGAGTAATTGGAGCAGGAATTGGTCTCTCGCTCGCACTCGCCACATCAAGTGTCGCAAACTCCGCACTCGGAAATGAAATCCTAACAGTCAGCGTTTCTTTTCCTCTATTGCTCGGCTCAATTCTTTTTTCTCTTCTAATCGGAGTCTTTTCCGGAATCGTTCCTGCATTACAAGCTTCAAAACTAAATCCAGTGGATGCACTAAGGGGATAAAATGAAAAAAACAAGAACAATCACTAAAGGAAAATCACTCTCAAAAAAATTCACAGCCCTTAGGGACGCAAACATGGCTCTTCGCAAGGACAATTTTTTCAATCAAAAAATTAAATTTTTCGGAGGTTTAATCTTAAAAAAATGATAACAGACTATGTAAACATATCACTAAAAAACATCAGAAAAAGGAGACTAAGAACTTTCCTGACTTTAGTCGGAATCACAATTTCCATCGCGACAATCTTCGTCTTAGTTTCTCTTTCTCTCGGGCTTGAATCTTCAATACGACAGCAGTTTGAAGAATTCGGAGGGGACAAATTCTTCATCCAGCCCCGAGGGCAATTCGGACCGCCTGGCTCTGGTGCAATAGGAGCACAGCTAACTACCGACGACGTCAAAACAGTTGAGAAAGTTTCAGGAGTAAAAGAAATTTCTTACTGGACGATTGGGAACGCAAAACTTGAATTCCGCGACGAGATAAGGTTCACCTCTGTCGTTGGTGTGAATCTAAACAACGACCTTGCCTATTCGGGATTTGACTTGGAAGAAGGTCGCCTTCTAAGAAAAGGCGACTCCGGAAAAATAATCGTCGGAAGTCAATACAAACACAACAGCTTCCTCGGTCAAAACATAAAATTGAGAGACACGATTACAATTCAGGGAGTCGGGTTCAAGGTAACAGGAATTTTTGAAACTGTAGGAAATCCAGCAGACGACAGATTGGTTTATATGCCTGAGAACGAATTCCGCGACTTGTTTGAAATTCCGGAAAGAGTGGATGTTATAACAGTTCAGGTAAATGATGTTAACGACATCGACAAGGTGGCAGACAGTGCAAAGCGAAAACTGATGAACTTTCGTGATGTTGATGAAAAAACAATTGACTTTTCAATTCTCACGCCCGAAGAAGCTCTCGCAGTTTTCGGAACAATCTTGAACATAGTAACCTCTTTCTTATTTGCAATCGCCGCAATCTCACTTATCGTCGGCGGAATCAACATAGCGAACACAATGTTCACCTCTGTCTTAGAACGAACAAGCGAAATAGGAGTGATGAAAGCAATCGGTGCACAAAACAAAGACATTTTGTATATCTTTTTAGTTGAGGCAGGAATACTCGGACTAATAGGGGGTTCACTCGGAATTGTCTTCGGTCTCGGCGTGGCAAAATCAATAGAGTACATCGCCGTAAGCCAGCTCGCGACAGAACTCCTTCAGGTTTCAACGCCTGTCTGGCTCTTTGTCTTTTCCATCGCGTTCTCATTTCTCGCCGGTGCAGTTTCCGGTCTCTACCCTTCATGGAAAGCCACGAGAATCAGACCAGTAGAAGCTTTGAGGTATGAATAAATTTATAAAGGAAGAAAATCTAAAAAACACCAGCTATGGGACGCACAACATACGATGAACTTGACGGAGAAGAAAATCCTCCTTCTGTAGATGAGAGATTAGATTTTGGTTCCGGTCTTTTGAATTTAGCCGATACATCCTTTGATGGAAGAATAGAAAGAGAACCAACTCTTGAAGAGGATACAATAAGCTCAACTTATCATTCCTACGCCGCAAATGCCGAAGAAGCTAAGAGGGTTTTAAGAGAGGTCAGCAAAGGAAGTTTGTCTGCCTTAGGATTTGATAGCTTAACAGATTTGGCAGTTGCCGCGAAGAGAGCTGAATTTCTTAAACCAGGTAGTTTTCTGTCTTGCGCCCTGCCAGAAGATTATCTAATAATCAGAGGCGGTCTTACTCGCCATTAAACTCAGACAGAAAAATCTCAGACCACTCAAATTAGCCGAAAGAAAAATCAACAACCTTGCTCTCTCGTCATAACTACTTTAATCACGCTTGGGCAAAACCAAAAGATTTTCACGCAAACCAATAATAAAAGATTGAAGGAAGAACCGGTAGGATTTTATTCCAAATTTACCCGAGATACTTAAACCAACTTTTTGACGGCTCGAACAATCGAGTCAGAATCAATTTTATATTTCTTTAACAATTCTTCTGGTTTGCCGGAATGAGGAATCTCTCTAACAGCCAGATGCAAAATCTCAAAACCAGTCCCGGACAAAACTCCCGAAAGCATCTCACCAATTCCTCCTTCCGGTCTGTGGTCCTCGCAAATCACTACCTTCTTTCCATTTTGCTTAACAAATTCTACAAATTTTTTCCCGTTAAATGGTTTTACGCAATACAAATCAACAACCGCACTTGAAACCTTGCTTTTTTTCAGGACCTCGTGCGCCTTAATTGCCTCAAACAAAGTTATTCCTGCGCCGACTAAAACAACTCTGCTTTTACTATTTTGTTTTACAACTTTGAAATCCCCAACTCTGAAACTCTCAGTGTTCTTATACAAGACGGGCGTTTTCTCTCTCGTAGTCCTGATGAATTTAATCCCCTTAATCTTACTGCTCTCTTTAACAATCCTGTCGGTTGAAACTGCATCCGAGGGATAAAAGACTGTTGAATCAGGCAAAGCTCTGAACAACGCGATGTCCTCAAGCCCCATTTGAGAGCAACCGTCTTCCCCTATTGAAACTCCGACGTGGGAACCAACCAGCGTGAAATTTGCGGAAGACAGAGCACTCATCCGAATTTGGTCGTGTGCTCGCGTAAAAAAAGTCGCGAATGTCGAGCCAAAAACATCAAAACCTTTCTTGCTCATTCCCAAACAAATCCCTACTAAGTTCTGCTCAGAAATGTAGGCCTCAATAAACTGCTCCGGTCTTATTTTTTTTACTTCATCGGAATGCGTAGAATTACTGACCTCTGCGTCAACCACGATAACATTGCCGTTCGCCTCAGCCAGCGAGCCGAGCGCCTTGCCGTAGGCAAATCTTGTCGCAACATTCTCTCCTAAATTGTAAGAATTATCTCTCGTCTTGCCTTTTCCGAATCTCCAGACATTACTCAAAGGCCTATCAACTTTTACATGTGGCATCTTAAAATCCGGAACCTCTCTCAGTGCTTTCTCAAGTTCTTCTTTGCTCAACGCTTTTCCATGCCAGTTCTCCTTATCCTCTAAGAATGAAACTCCCTTACCCTTGAAAGTCTTCGCGATGATTGCAGTCGGCTTCCCGTTTTTTCTGAATTTTTTCAAAGCCCACAAAACCTCATTAACATCATGTCCATTAATTATCAATGCGTCCCACCCGAAAGATTCAAATCTTTTTGCGTAAGTTTTAACATCATGCCCAATCATCGTCTCTCCTCTCTGCCCAAGTCGGTTTGCATCAACAATAGTGCATAAGTTATTCAGCCCGTAATGCGAAGCCAATTGCAAAGCCTCATAAACGCTTCCTTCTGCAACTTCTGAATCGCCCATCAAAACATAAGTCCTGAAATCTCTTTTCTGTTTTATGGCTGCGAGAGCCATCCCAACTCCAACGCTCAAACCCTGTCCGAGCGAACCCGAAGCAACTTTTATCCATTTCAAAGAACGCGGCATCGGATGTCCTTCCAAAGGCGAGCTTATTTTTCTCAACTTCATCAAATCGTTTTTAATACAACCCGCGTGAAATAAAGACGAATACAAAATCGGTGCGGCGTGTCCCTTGCTTAAAATAAACTCATCGTTATTTGGATTCTCCGCGTCATTGACATCATACTTCATCTCCTCAAAAAATAAACTCGCCATGATTTCCGCACAAGACATACAAGAGGTGGGATGCCCCGAGCCCGCCGCACTCGTCATCTTCAGAACATCACGACGCAAAACGTCCGCCGTATTCTCCAGCCCTTTTTTATTCATGTAATTAAATAGAGATTAAGGTATAAAAGATTTGGGTTTACCCTGTTATTCGCAAATTAATCCCGATGTTAGAAAGTCGAGGGCATCGTCTCTTAAAAATTTCCATGATAACTTATCAAAATTTTCTTAGCAAAACACAACTCTCTAAAACTAAAATGCCCGCAAATCAAAACATTTATAACTTTCTTTCATCGTATTATAAAACAAAAGAGGTAAAAAATGGCGAAGACAAAAACACCAAAGCAACTTGCTACAAAAATCAAATCTCTGAAAAAACAAATCACAAAGCTTGAAAGACAAAAGAAAAAAGCAGCTGCGAAAAAGAAAAAGAAGTCAAGCAAGAAGAAAAGAAGATAATCTCTAACTTTTTTTATTTTTTATTTTTTCAACATTTTTCAGCATCGTTTGAAATTCAACAGCATAATTCTGAAGTTGTTGATTCAGAGACATTCTCGCTTCCTGAAACCTTCTCAACTGCCCTTCAATTACGGTACGCGTTTCCTTGTTCGTTTTCCTGACTAAAACTCCAGCACCTACCTCAACAAACAACTTCTCATCTTTCTTCTCCATCTTTGCAAAAACGCCCCTTCCAAGAGGCGTAAGCATCTCCTTTTCTTTGCTCTTCTCTAGCTTTTCCAAATCCTCGCCGAATTTCTCAAGCTCCTTAATCTGATGAACGATAAACTGCAACTGTTGCTCAGCTTCCTCGCTCTCCTGACGCAACTGCATCGCCCTCTGCAACATTTCCTGTTCCACACAATAGGTTAAAGCAGAACCCTTTTAAGTTTTTCTAAACGCAGTTTGTCGCAAAATCGTGGGCAGTTCCCGCAAATGCAACACCCTCTCTAAACGCGGACTCTGTCCGGAATAATAAATTCAAAACATCACTTCGGAACAACAATCCTTTTAATACCATAAGCCAAAATACAATTATGCCGTTTTATGGAACAGACTATCCCACAACTGAGGACGAAATAAAAAGCAGACTTGAGCCAGTAAGAACTAAACTAGAAATGTTAAGTGAAGAACACATTGGAGTCTCAAGAATAGCAGGAGTTTTTTCTCTGTTGCATCAAAAAAATTCCAGTATGTCAAGAAGAGATTTAATGAACGCTTTTGGTTGCTCCGTGAGCTCATCCATAGCTGGCAGATGTTTAGACAAACTCGTGAGAAATAAGCTTCTCATCATGGACGGGGAACAAGGAACCAGACAGATTCCTGCACCTCGTTTACAATCTCATTTTTCTCCAAGATTGTGCTCAGCAAAATCTTACTCTCTAACAAAAAAAGGCGAAGCTTTAGGAAGATATGTAAAAGAATTTTTATCTAACCTTCCCGAAGATGATTTTTACTGATTTTCCAGACTTCTATTTTCTCCATAAAAAGATTCATAGAAGTAACAATCTCTTTCTCCATCTTTTTATTTTCTATCGTCGCCTCAATCTCTCCGCGAGGAGTCAAAGACGAAACAACCAGCAAAATCTTTCCATCGTCAGCCAAATGCTCTTCAACTTTAGATAAGAACCGAACAATTATCTCATCTCCCTTCTTCCCTCCGGAAGTAATCTTCCCGCTTTCTTTGTCTTCTCTTTCATCTTCTGGCAGATAGGGCGGATTGAAAACAATTAAATCAAACTTTCCTTTAACATTAGAAAACAAATCGCTTTCAACAACATCCAAACCTCTCTTCCTGCAAAACAAAATACTTTCCGAGTCAATATCAATTCCTAAAACGCTTTTTGCGCCGCCGTCCAGGGCTGCTTCTGTTTGAATCCCGGAACCACACCCAACATCCAAAACCTTCAAACCTTTAGATTCCTGTCTTACAACTTTCTCCAGCAAAAAAGAATCTTCTCTCGGTTTGTAAATCATTACACTAAAAGCAAAAAACTTCCGTCCCCAATATTTAGTTGATTAAGATTATCAAATAAATTATCATTACAAGAAGTTACATCGACTTTCCTTGCTATTCGGTTGTTTCTCGATAACATTTTTTAGTTGATGCCCAGCTTTTTAGGAAGGCGTATTTCATTTTCCAAATTCAATAACAAACCTTGTGAAAATCAAAAATGTCAAAGGCAAAACAACTCCGTAATTAATTAAATCTACCACGACTCCAGAAATTTTTCCGACTAAGAAAACAACAACAAACAAAATCACGGACAAAGACAAAGTCGCGGGATACTCCTTTCTAACTAACCCTCTGGATTTTCTAATTCCCGCCCCGACTCCTAAATTATCCCCAACAGTATAGAAATTAGAAAACGTGAAGAAAATAATAATTCCTGCAATCCAGACGAAAGTGATTAACATGCTCAAAATCCTAAAAACGCTGGCGGAAACAGAAAAAGTCCCGCTCACAGAAATCATAAATTTGGTAAACAAAAATAAAGTCAGGTTAATCAAATTAAAGAAAACCAAAAACAAAACTAAAACCAAAAAATTTCTAAACCAGAACTTTTTCGCCGAGGAGAAAAACGCATCCTTTACCTTCTCCTTGCGAACAATCTTCACGCACAACCCAATCAAACCAGCGGAAATGAAACCGCCGACTCCAAGCAAAACAATCACCGAACCGATAATCCACGCAACATTTGTCGGAGTGGTTTGCAATAAATATCCGAACTTACCTCCCAAGTTGGAAAAACCGAAAAGAAAAAGAAAAAAAACCAACCCCGGAAAAATAACAAAGGGTTTCCTAAATAAATCTCTCACCCCGTTTTCTATCAAATTAAAAAATTCTTTAAATTTCATTACCCTAAAGACAAAATTGCCCCACAAAGATTTAATTGTCTTATATCCATAACAATATTTAAACAATCCGTTTCAATCCTCTGATTTTTTTGTGATAACATTTTTTCATTTACCAAAATCTAAAACGCCAAAACGTAAACAAGATAGCTAATCGCACCGAGTAAAACCATAATCGCAAAAATAACAAGAGCTATCAGCCAACCCATCCTCTTTTTCCTCCCGGGAAGAGCAGGCAGGTCTCTCGAAGTTGGAACGGCGGGCAACTCTCTCGCTTCAGCAATAGAAACTGCCCCGCCGTCGGAAGAAAGAAGCCTCACCGCCTCCTCAACTTCCTGCGGGTTATATCCGGCGTTCATAAAACTTCTCTTAGCACTTTCCAAAGTAGAACCGTTTCCCATCGCAATCTTCAGTCCCGCCATAAGTTCTTTGCTCATTGCAAAACAATCTCCTTTCCGTTGGACATTAGGAAAACCGTCTTATTCATCTTATATCCCATCTCAACAGCAAGCTCCGCCCCCGCAGTCGTTTTGTCCAAACCGCCATGCGAAGGGATTATGTTCTTCGGCTTCGTCAAAGTTATCAAATCTCTTAAATCCTCTCTGCCCCCGTGCCCGGAAACATGAACATTATCAAAAATTCTAACTTGAAATCTCTTCAATTTCCTCTCAAGTTGCGCTCGTGATTCTATATTCTCTGGCGTCGGAATTGTCTTGGAAGAAAAAATAAGATGGTCGTTGCTGTTCAAATGCAAAGGCGTCTCCTTTCGTGCAATCCTGTCAAGAATTGAACCTGGCTCGCCCTGATGCCCCGTGCAGACAACCAAATACTTTTTCTTATTTTTATTAACTCTCTGCATCGCCTTCTCAACCTGCCTCCGATAAGTAAAAATCTTTACGTTCTTCAAAAACGGCGCTTTCCCGACCGTTCTTGCTGCTTGAGTATACTTCGCTAAACTTCTTCCCATGAAGACAACTTCTCTTCTCAACCGCGAACCAAACTCCGTAATTGTCTTCAATCGGGCGATGTGCGAGGAAAAAGTCGTAACAACTAAAGCGGAATTTCTGTTGTCAGTCGTGAACAAAACATCTTCTAACAAACCCTTCGCGATTTTCTCCGATGGTGTTTTTCTGTCATCGGGAGCATACAAACAATCAACAATTAATGCCTTAACTCCTTTTCTCGCGAGTTCTTTCAACCTTTTGTAATTTGGTTTCTGACCGAAAGTAGGAGAGTTGTCCAGCTTGTAATCATTCCCGTACAAAACAACGCCCCCTGGAGTGTGGACCGCGATTATGGAGCTTTCTATCGTGGAGTGGGTCATATTAATAAATTCAACAACATAATTCCCGCTTTTTCCTTTGATAACATAAGAACCATTAACCTTAACCGGGATTATCCTGTTAGTTATGCTCTGATTATTATCTTTCATCAAAACTTTCAAAACTTCCATCGTGAACGGCGTTCCCAAAACCGGACAACGATATCTCTGCGCGTTGTAAGGAACCGCCCCGACGTGATCGAGATGTGCGTGTGAAACCAAAATCGCCCGCACCTTCCCCCTCAGACCTTTCTTATCCAAATAAGTGTCATCAGGCAGAGCTTCAAGATTTCTCATTCCTCTCTCCGTCGGAATTTTCTCCTTTTCGGTCACCCCGACAATCGCTGGCAAATACAACCCGGAGTCAAACAAAATCACATCCTCTCCAATTTCCAGAGCAGTCATGTTCTTTCCGACCTCGTCGTAACCGCCGATTGCGTGTATCTTCATCCAAAAAAGAAGAATAATCTCTTTAATAGGTTTTCTAACCAATAAGAAATATGTCTTATCCAGAAATAATGTTCCCTCGGTAAAAAGAAAGGTCTGCTAAAACAACAAACTTTTTATAATAGAGTTTGTTAACTTAGTTAATGAAAAAAGAGGTTTTTCCAATTAT
>Ga0210057_1003382_pt1 | contig 22036 bp, 20 predicted proteins | sample CryGeyCG2114_010_2_FD_183968 | JGI IMG/M metagenome (GOLD analysis project Ga0210057, IMG submission 183968) | Groundwater microbial communities from aquifer - Crystal Geyser CG10_big_fil_rev_8/21/14_0.10 (SPAdes) (version 2) | ecosystem: Environmental > Aquatic > Deep subsurface > Groundwater ...
TTAGAACCAGGCGGGAGGAGGAAATTAGTAGATAATTCTACATTTCCGCCCCGCTAAGCGGGGTATAAATAAAATTGGCTGTATCCCTGAGGGTTGCCGTCTAAGAATTGAAAATTTCTGTGTTATGTCCCGATTCCTTATGGAATCGAGGATCCTCGGCATAGTCGGGACCTCCAAGCCGTGGAATCATCCACTGGCTTGTCGGCAAGCCTTGAAATTTTCAACTTATCCTGGCAACGCGTTTAGGAATTATTATTGAGATAGGTTCTATATAAATTTTCAATGCTTCTACCTTCATTAAACTCCTCTAATAAATTGAGTCAATACCCCCCCCTTAAAAATAAAAACTCCCCGCCACGGCCCAGCGGGGAGTTTATTTCTCCACACGGATCACCCCAGTAATCCCAAACTATAAGCTGTTATTGCCCATGCTTCTTTCTCCGTAATACCAAACTTTTCTTCAAGTTTTTTGACAAATTTATAAATTATATTCTCTTCATATTCTCTGCACAGAATTTTGTAATTCGGACTATCTACAAGTTTTTCAACGCTTATGCCGTGATGCTCGGCGACACTGATATTCAAATCTTTCTTTCGTTTCGGTAAAAACGCGAATTCGTCCTTCATTTCTTCTGCTTTCTCTTTATTGAACTTATCTTCGGATAAATTCATCAGCGCGACACGCAACTCCCACGAGCTATAGGGAATTTTCATTGTTATCCCTCCTTTTCAAACTGCTAAAAAAATAGTAGCATAAAATAAAATTTTTACAACACAAAAACCGCTCCGATATGCTCCGAAATGCTTTTTTAAAAAAACAAAGATAAAATTAATAACCTCCGAGGTCCGCGAAATAGATAATATTTGGGGCCTCGGAGATTATTTTATATTCTAATACTCCATCCCGCCGGGCATTCCGCCGTGATTATGTTTTTCTTTCGGCTCTGGTTTTTCAGACATAGCCGCGCCAATAGTTAAATAGTTAGCGGCAACAGAAATAGCATTAACAAAAGCAGTTTTGGTAACTTTAAGCGGATCAACGATTCCTGCTTCTTTTAGATCGCTAATTTTATTTTGAAGCGCGTTAAAACCAAGCCAAACATTGTCCTTGATCTTTTTAGACGATAAGCCGGCAACAATTTTATTTACAGATTCTCCGCTATTTTCAATAATTGCTTCAATCGGAGCTCTTAAAGCTTCAGACAAGATTGACCATGCTTCTTTAGCAATAAGATTATCGGTCCCGATTTTGCTTTGCAAAATCGAGGATCCTCGATCTGCGACGCCTCGTGTCGAGATCGGGACTTTCTTTGATAATTTATTCAAAGACAGATTCACATTGAACAATGCCACGCCTCCTCCGGGCACAATACCCTCTTCCATAGCCGCGCGAGTAGCGGAAACGGCGTCTTCAACTCTTTGTTTCAATTCTTTTTGAGCAGATTCGGTTGGAGCGCCAATTTTTATAACAGCCACGCCTCCGGATAATTTTCCAAGGCGTTCCTGCAGTTTCTCTTTATCAAATTCAGAATCAGTTTTCTTTAGCTGAGCCTTTAGCTGACTGGCTCTTTCAATGATCTCTTTTTTATTGCCCTTTCCGGAAACAATGATCGTATTGTCTTTATTGGCCACCACGCGATGAGCCTGGCCAAGATCGGAAATCTCCACGCTTTCAATTTTTTTGCCAAGATCTTCAGAAATAAATACAGCGCCGGTCACAATGGCAATATCCTGAAGCATTTCTTTTCTCCTATCGCCAAAACCCGGGGCTTTCACTGCCAGAACATTAAAAATACCGCGGAGCTTATTTACCACTAAAGTCGCTAACGCTTCGCCTTCCAAATCGTCAGCGATAATTACCAATTCTTTCTTGCCCGATTGAACTATCTTTTCCAAAAGAGGCAAGAGTTCACTTACGGCAGAGATTTTTTTATCAGTCACCAAGATATATGGCTTTTCCAAAATTGCCTCCATTCTTTCCTGATTAGAGATCATATATTGAGAAACATAGCCTCTGTCAAACTGCATTCCTTCTACTAAATCATAAGAGTTGCCGATAGTATTGGAATCTTCAATTGTAACAACGCCCTCTTTTCCAACCTTGCCCATAACTTCGGCGATTAAAGCGCCGATGGTTTTATCTTTGGCGGAAAGCGTAGCTACCTCGCCAATTTTCTTATTATCATTAATAAGCTCTTTTTGAGCTTCTAGTGCTTTTATAACTTCTTCCGCGCCCTTCTTTAATTCTTCGGCCAGCTGAATGACATTAAAACCTTTTTCTTTGATAGCTTTTTCGCCGGCATCAATTAAGGCGTGAGCTAAAACTACTGCCGTAGTCGTGCCGTCGCCGACATTATCATTAGTTTTATTTGCGGCCTGCTTTAAAAACTCGGCGCCGAGATTTTCAAATTTATCTTCAAGCTCAACTTCTTTAGCTACGGTTACGCCGTCAAAAGTAACTTGCGGAGCGCCATATCCCTTTTCAATCACAACTGCGCGACCCCTTGGGCCAAGAGTCATTTTAACCGCTTCGGCTAATTTATCTATTCCTTTTTTTAAAGCCATCCTGGCTTTTTCATTAAATAATATTTGTTTTGCCATTTTTGTCTAAGAGCGAAGCGATTAGCTACAAAAATGAGCATCCCGCTCTAATTTTGCCCTTACTTCTCTCGATAATTATATTTAGTTTATTTTGCGACTTTTTAAGTATAATGCGAACCGCGTGTGCCGGATAGGCACATCCCTTATGGGCGAAGCGGGTCGCCATGAATATGTCCCGCAAAATTAGTGCGGGGAGCCATACCTATTTTAATTTATAACCGCCAAGATGTCAGATTCCTCCGCGACCAGGTATTTTTTACCATCTATTTGAATTTCATCAGGACCATATTTTTTAAAAAGCACCGTATCGCCAACTTTTACGGACATTTTTACCCTACTGCCTTTTTCATTCAATTTTCCCGGACCAGTGGCAATAACCCTGCCTCTAATCGGCTTTTCTTTTTCGGCTGACTCAGGCAAAACTATACCGGACTTTGTCATTTTTTCTTCAGCGACCGGCTCTATGAAGAGATGATCATTTAAAGGTTTTAGATTTAGTTTCATATTAAACTACGATACTAATATACTAATTGTACTAATGATACTAATTTCTGTATTCGTATGATTGGTATCATTCGCATGCATTCGTATATTGGTATCGCATTGTTATTTTTTGCGACTTCATTATTTTAATTTATTAGCAGTCTCCCGTCAAGAGTGCTAATCCTTCGGCAAGCTCAGGATAAAATTTAAACAATAGCTCATTGTGTGGTGTAAAAATTCAACTCTCGCCCTGAGTTTATCGAATGGGTCAAGAGTGCTAATAGTTCGGAAAACTCACCGCAAGTTTCAAATAAAAATCCCGCCAATTTCTCGGCGGGATTTAATACTAACGCTTTAAAAAATTCTTTATTCCTTCCACGATGCAATCTAGCGCTTTTTCAGGATGCTTTTTCAACAATTCAAGATCTACAAAGATCATGAATAGTATATTGGGATGCTTTTTTTTATGCTTCTGGCGACGATTTCCATTATCTCCAGAGGATACTTTTACTTGTATCGGTAAAATAAGTCCCCCTTTTAAATAAACAATGAAATCTATCCCGAGTTGATCCACTTCGCCATGTTGTTTATTTTGATAAAACCCGGCTATCGTCTTTTCTTCCTCCATAATAGCCAGGGCTTGTTTTACCGCCCCCTCAGCTCTTTTTCCCCTGTCGTCTGATTCCATGCATCCTCCCTAAGAAGGCATTATTGAGATAGGTTTTTTATTATCAAATTTTAAAGTTCTGTTATTTAAAGCATACACCCCTATATCCACACTATTCAATAGGCTCTAAATATTTTTGCAGCGAGGATGAACCCCCGCACCAAATAGCATACTAAAAACTCAAAAAATAATTTTATTTTAAATTGGAAAATTGTTATATATGTTTGGTGTGGGGATGAAATTCTAATTCGCTGTCATTAACAGCAATTCTTGGCTTATGCTGTTTTTCAGTTTTTAAACTATTTTCTATTTTTTTAATTTGAATAATTTTTAGCCATTTCTCCAAAACATCGCCGAATTTGCCGTCTAAAATTTTTTCCAAAAAAATCTTAACATGTCCAGAGTTTTGATATACGTGCCTTATATCTTTTTGATACGTTCTTTTTTGATTCATCCAGCCGGCATTAGCATTATAAAATTTTTGGATATCTGCCGAAGCTCCATATACAGGAACCAGGGATGCAAAAAGCTTTTGGGAATAATTATCGTATGGAACTGAAAACGTATACTTTTCCGGAGCAACGAAATGACTGAAGCAAAATTTATCTTTGGCATCTATCCCCTCCGCCCCCCTTCTGCGGCGCCAACCTAAAATTCCAAAAAACAAAAAACAAAAAAATCTTGCCGTAAAAATACGTCCAGTTTTTACGCCAATAATAAAATCAAAGTCGGAATCTTCTTTGGCTCCGCCCATAGCCATAGATCCGGCCACAAAAACAATTTTAACAAAAGGAATAAAAGTAAAAAGCTCCGCCCGGCGCAAAAGCTTATTCCATTTTTCCGCCAGAGGATCAATATAATCAACCATTCTTTAATTATAGAATACTTGCCGAAAATTATTCTATAAAAAATCTGCGTTTTTAACGCAGATTTTATTTTTATTTAGAATTTAACATGTCGGCTAAATCATTATCTAATTGAGAAATAAGTAATTTCGCATCTCTTAAAAGCGGGATAAGCGTATCTGCTTTTGTGTTTTTCTTCGCTAGATCTGAAATTTTAGCAATAGATTTTTCTGACTTTTCAAAAATATTAAATACCTCCAAAGAAGTTTTTTTATCTATGCCCAATTCCTTCATTTTTGAAACAACTTCATCGTAATATCCCTTTAAAGTATTCAGGTCGTCTTGGGCGCAAGGGCCATTACTCAAATTGAATTTTGAAATATAATTCAGTCCGGTGCTCGCAGACGCGGATGAAGCCGAAGCCTGGCCGAATGCTTGGCCATAATTATTTAATTCTAAAGATTGCTTGGCTTGCTCCAGATTAAATTTAGCTTTATCAAACAAACTCCTTATTATCAAGCTTTTCGGCGTAGAAGTAGCGCCGATGCTATCTTGAAAATCTTTCAATAAAACAGATGCATCCGCGATCATTTTCTCCGCTTCGCCTGATCTAATCTGTTTATTTATAACTGCTTCGTCTAAAATATTCTGCCTTACTAAATTCAGCTTATTTTTAGTTTCACTGTCAGAAGCCACCTCTTTAATTTCATCAAGAACTTTTATCTTGCTTATTGAATCTCCGGACAATTCGTTCATAATTTCAGACAAGGCCCGACTAAAATCTTCCGATTGCAACCGGCTCTGGAACTTAATAAGAAGATTTTCTTTTATTTTTAGTAATTCCAATCTCGCCTCTTTTGATGTCTTTTCATTCAATCTGCTCAAAATTTCGGAAACAGTAATTTCTTTTAATGAGTTGTTGCTTTGATTTTCTATGACTTTTTCCAAACGGCATTTAAAATCATTCGGGGTTTCCATCTTTGACGGAATATCGGCGATGATCTGCGTGATTTTTTCTTGAAGCTCAGATATCCTGTTTTTATTTTTATCGCCAACTTCGTCCTTTATTTCAGAAAAAAGTTTGATTTGCTTAATAATGCCGTCTGCAAGCTGATTCAAAAAAATATTTGTTTCGGAAGCGGAAAGTCTTTCCAAATTTGCAATTCTTTCTTTTAGCAGATCAATGCTTTTTTGATAATTATCTAAAGACTTAGTAAAAGCTTTACTACTGGAAGGCAAAAGATCTTTTAATTTTTTAATCTCGGATACTCTTTCATTTACAATTTGAAGCTGGGTTTCGGCTTTTTTAACAGAATTAAAAGAAAAAGACTTTTTTACTTCCCTGCCCCACTCTTTCAAAAAATAAAATGGGTTGCCAGGCAACATACCCGGCTCAGAAACACCCAAATCTTTAGTGGTCACTTCTTGGTTTTTAACTATTTTAACAGCATCTTCCTGCGCAAAAACCGGACCCGCTGTCAAAAGCATTCCTAAAGCCAATATTAAAAAGATTCTATTATTATTTTTCATTATTTTAAATTCTATCTTTTCTTCTAGATTCTAGATATTAAATTCTAGATTCTATTCTCTAATATCCCTCTATCATCTTAGCTTTATCATGGCCCTTAATACGAGCCAGAGCTTTTGCCTCAATCTGCCTGATCCTTTCTCTGGTCACGCCAAATTCCTTGCCAACCTCTTCCAGTGTGTGAGTTACTCCATCTTCCAAACCAAAACGCATTTGAAGAATTTTTTGTTCTCTAGGAGTCAGATCAATTAAAATTCCCTGGATCTGCTCTTTTAATAAAGTCTGGGAAGCGGACTGCGAAGGACTAAGATTTTTATCATCTGGAATAAATTCAGAAAGAGTTGAGTCTTCGTCGTCATCACCGACTGGAGATTCCAAAGAAACCACATCTTGCGAAATTTTTTGAATGTGATGCACTTTTTCAATAGGTAAATTCATTTCAATGGAAATTTCCTCCGGTAAAGGATCACGGCCTAACTCCTGAGTAAGCCTTCTTTTAGCTTGAGAATATTTAGAAATAGTTTCCACCATATGAACAGGAATTCTAATGGTTCTGGATTGATCTGCTAATGCCCTCGTAATTGCCTGCCTGATCCACCAAGTGGCATACGTAGAAAACTTAAAGCCCCTGCGATAATCAAATTTGTCTACTGCGCGCGCAAGGCCTATATTTCCCTCCTGAACCAGATCTAAAATACCCAAATTCGGCGTCCTGTTCACATAACGCTTTGCAATTGAAACAACTAACCTTAAGTTGGCCCTAATAAATTCATTTTTTGCCTTTTTGTCTCCTCTTTCCAATCTTTTTGCTAATTCCTTTTCTTCTGCTGAAGTTAAAAGCGGAGTTCTTCCGATTTCTTTAAGATATATCTGAACTGAATCAGGCATCTCTCCCTCAATAGTAGTGACCTGACTAAGCTCTCTCTCTGAAATAACTTCTTCTTTCGGAAGCTGAATAAGTTGGCTGGTTTCAACAACTTTAATATCGGCTTTTTCCAAATCACTATAAACTTTTTCTAAAAAATTAACATCATCTTCTATACGTGGAAAACAATTTAAAACTTCGGAATCGGTAACAAAACCCCTGCCCCGTCCACGGGCAATTAATTCGCTAAGGTGACAAGTCAGAAATTCTGCCTTCTTTTCTTTCTTAGAAAGTTTTTTTACGACGGTCTTTTTACTTGTCCTGATCCGCCAGCTGGCGGACGAAGGAGCCGGCCTAACTGATTTTTTTAAAGTCTTTTTATATTTTTTAACAACAGCGATTTTCTTGCCTGCCCGGCCAAGAGTTTTTTGGGAAACTTTTTTCTTTTTTAACTTACCCTGAGCTTTGCCAAAGGATATTTTTTTGACAGATTTTTTTGAATGCAAAACTTTCTTAGCTTTGAACTTTGAACTTTGAACTTTGAACTTTTTAATTGTCCTTTTTGCAGTCTTCTTAACGGCTTTTCTAATTTTCTTAGCCTTTTTATTTTTTTTCATAATTTTCACTATTTTCACCGACAGAGAACACTAAAACCGCCTATTAACGACTTCATCCATCAACTGATGGATTAAATTTTATTTGTATAAAAACAAATTAATTAATTAAATTGTCTGGCTACACCAGATCTCGCGAAACGAGACAGACAACCATTTCTTCCCTCACAAACGCGCTTAATTTCGTTCCCGCCTCTATATTATACCTATATTTACAGACTGTTGTCAAAGCAACCCGCCAATACCCTAAAATGAGCTTAATTTATACGTTTTTGCCCTTCAAAACGTGTATCTCCTCCGTGACCGCCTTATGCTCCCTGGCCTTCACCTCCCATTCGCCTTCCTTACCGGCCGACTCCAATTCATCCGCCTCCCGACCTAATTGAGCCTGTTTTTCCTTTAAATAGTTCAATTTGAGCTCGTGAACCAGTTGTTCAAACTCCTTTTTGAGATCATCTTCTTTTAAATTGGCATTCTCAAAGCTAAATCTCAAGCTGATAAGCTCGGCAACTTTTTCCAAAGGACCTTCCAGTTTTTTACCGCTATACAAATCTTTATAAAACTTCGGAAAATATTCCAAATACCCGCTCAATTTTCCTTTTACATCTTTATCATTCATAGCTAAACCGATGAGCCTCTGGCAAATAAGATCGCGCCTTGAAAATTCTATTTCCGTTTCTTCCAGCAGATCTTCTTTCGCAGAATTTAAAACCGCTGCTTCTTTTATCGTCTCCATTTCCGCCATTAAAGTACTTTCGCTGTATCTTGAATTGCTACAAAGTTCGGAAATTTTCTTTATCCAAATAGATTGTTCGGCCGGGCTTAATATAAATTTAATTTTAGACAAAAGAATTTTTCTATTATACCTTTCTATCTTTTCATCCAGCTTTTCTCCTTTTTTTCCTAAGGGATATTTATAAAAATAATATTCCATAGCCAGTTTGGCGTTGTTCAATAATTCGGCGATCGTTCCTGGCTTTTCCTTAACCACATCGGCTGGATCTTTAAATTTTGGATCGTTGATAATCAAAAGTTTAACCGAGAAATCTAAGTTGTGGGCCAGATCAATACTTTTTTCCGCCGCTGCCTGTCCGGCCGCATCGGAATCAAAACTTAAGACCAGATCATCGGTAAGCTTTTTCAAAGTTTTAAGATGTTCGGGAGTCAGGGCCGTACCGGAAGTCGCCACCACATTTTTTACTCCATCCTGCCACATCATCAAGAAATCCATCTGACCTTCCACTAAAATAGCGCTCTTGGCCTCGCGAATATCATTTTTGGTTTTATGAAAACCGTAAAGGATCTTGGATTTCTGGAAGATCGGAGTTTCAGGACTGTTTACATATTTGCCTGTTTTTGTATCATCCCGTCCCGGCAGCAATCTGCCCGTAAAAGCCACCACCTTGCCGACATGATTATGCAAAGGGAACATCAGCCTCCCGCGGAAACGATCCCAATAAGTTCCCCTCTCCGTTTTAAAGACCAGTCCCGCCTTTTCAATATCGGCGATACTAAAACCTTTTTTTAGTAAGTGCCTAGAAATAGCATCTGGTTCGTCTAAAGCCACGCCAAGCTCAAATTCTTTTACAGTTTCGCCCTTCAATCCGCGATTTTTCAAATAATCTTTAACTTCATCCGACTTATAAAGATTGGCCCTGTAAAACTCCTTGGCTGCTTCCATTGCTTTATAAATAACATCATAAGTCTTAAAATCACGCCCGCCCAAAATATCCAAATTCATTCCGGCTTTTTCCGCTAAAACTTTTAGGGCGTCAAAGAATTCCAGATTTTCATAAAGCATTAAAAACTTGATTACGTCTCCGCCGTTGCCACAGCCGAAACAATGCCAGATCTGCTTATCCGGCGAAACCATAAGCGAAGGAGTTTTTTCCTTATGAAAAGGACAAACGGCGCGGAAATTCTTTCCGGCCGGAGATAATTTAATATACTTGCTCAAAAAATCAACTATATCTATTTTTTCTTTCACTTGCTGGGCAATGTCTAACATGTTTCAAGTTTAAAGTTTAAATATCGAAGTGTAAAATTTCAGTATCCCTTCGGAATAATTTTAACATTTTAATCTGTCATTTTCCATTTTGATTTTTAAACTTTATATTTTTATTACACTACATAACATATTTATTAGCACAAAAAGATTGACGATTATCAAACCTAACTATATAATAGGTAATATGAAAACCTGCTCTATTTGCGAAAAAGGATATTATGTCGGAGGCACCCGAAAATTGCTCCGCGGACATTATAATCCAACAAGTGATTCAAGAAAGAAACCAAATCTGCAATGGGTCACAATTCTCGGAAAATCGGGCAGAATTAAGGTTTGTACCAAATGCCTTAAAAAGATAAAAAAGAGTACCGTCCCGACTAATCAAATTAGTCGAGGATCCTCGATTCCAAAAGGAATCGGGACAAAAAAGACCGTTAAATCCACCAGTACGAAATCTATAGTCAAAAAATAAGTCTTCAAAAAAATCCCCCGAAACACTTCGGGGGATTTTTTATTATTCAAACGCCCTTCGCTAATTTTATGCCCAAGCCCTACTATGCAACTAAATTAATCCACTCCACTATTACGCGGTCGCACAATAGTGGGGTGGAAGTAAATTACAATAAAATAGTGCTCCGCCATATTGTCTTTTAGAAACATCTCGGAGGCGCTTTCGCGCCGAGAGCGAAGCAAATTTTATAGCAATAAAATTATGCTGTTTTCTAAAAGATAATTGGCGGAGCTATGCTAAATTCACGAACGAAAATAAATAAAAATCTATCCGAAGTAGTCCAACCTCATTGCCCGTCTCACTTCTTCTAAAGTTTCCTGAACTTTTTCTTGAGCAATCAATGTTCCTTTTTCTAAAATTTTTATTATATTATTCTGATCTTTTGCTAATTCTTCCCGCCTGCTTCTGATTGGACCGATAATGCCTTCCAAAACCCCGATCAATCTCTTCTTCACGACCACATCGCCTAGCCCGCCTTTTTTATATTGCTTTTTGAGCTCTTCCACTTCTTTTTTATCCGGATCAAAAACATCCAAATAAGTAAAAACCATATTGCCCTTAACGTGTCCGGGGTCGCTCACTTTCAAATGTGTTGGATCCGTATACATCATCATTACTTTTTCAGAAATTTCTTTTACTGAATCGGAAAGATAGATGGCATTGCCCAAAGACTTGCCCATTTTAGCGGCGCCATCTATGCCCGGTAATCTGGCATTTTCTGGAACAACAGCTTTTACCCTATCAAAAACTTTTCCATAGACCGCATTAAATCTGTCCACGATCTCATTGGTCTGCTCTATCATCGGCAGCTGATCTTCGCCAACAGGCACCACGGTGGCCTTGAAACCTAAAATATCCGCAGCTTGACTGATGGGATACATCACAAAACCGGCTGGCACTCCGCGCCCGAATTTCTTCTGCTTAATTTCCGTTTTAACGGTAGGATTCTGCTCTACACGGCTCAAAGAAACCAAATTCATAAAATACATCGCCAGCTCGGAAAGTTCCGATATCTGGGACTGGATCAAAATAGTGCTCTTGTTCGGATCTATGCCAACCGCCAAATAATCCAAAGCAACATCAAAAACCGACTCACGAATCTTTTCCGGATTTTCAGCGTTATCAGTTAAAGCCTGTCCATCGGCGATCATAATGAATTGCCTGTACTCGTCCTGCATCTTTATTCTGTTTTGCAGGGAACCGACATAGTGCCCCAAGTGCAATCTGCCAGTCGGCCTGTCTCCTGTTAAAATTGTTTCTTTCATAATAGAGCCTATCTTAATAATAATTCCCTTAATCAATTTTTGAAAGTCTCACAAAACAAAAAAATTAAAACTTACCGAGATAACCGCAAAATAAATAGCAATACTCAAAACATCGCGAATGATCGTGGCGAGCGGACCTGAAGAGATAGCCGGATCGCATTTAAACATATAAAATAACCATGGCAACAATATCGCCGTAGCCGTTGCAATAATTACAGAAAGGAAAAATGAAAGTCCCAAAATAAAAGATAAAATTGGCGATCCCTGCCAAACAAAAGAAAACAAAGACATCAATGCGGCCAATGCCATCGCCAATAAAGCGCCGATAATCATTTCTCTCCGTAAATATTTTTTAAAATCAAAGTCGTGATTTAACGCCAAGCTACGGATAAAAATCATTTGAACCTGAGACCCAACAGCGTCAGCGGTATAAACCACGGACGGAATAAAAGCGGCCAGAATTAATAATTCCTGAAGTATTCTTTCAAAAGAACCAACTAAAATTGCCGCAACAAATCCCCCTAAAGTTCCAACTATGAGCCACGGCAAACGTTTTTTGAAATGAAAAGCCACCGAGGCAATTGTAAAATACTCGGTCGGATCGCCGGACGATTGGACACCAACCGAACGTAAAATATCTTCAATGTTTTCTTTGTGTAGAACATTTAAAATAACATCTGATGGAACAGCGCCCAAAAATACATCTTCTGCATCAACCACCGGAATAGCTTTTAAATTATGTTTAATTGCCAATATTGCAACATGTTCTTGGTCGGTATGGGGCCTGACTTTTACCAGCGGCTTCTTTGCCGCCTGAGCAACCAAAGTTGATTTAGGCAAACTAAAAACTTCCTTTATGGAAACAACCCCTGTCAGTTGCTTTTGAGAATTTACAACATAAATATAATTAATCGTCTCAAAATTCCTTGTATCTTTTAAAAGTAAGTGCTCAATATCGGCTATGGTCGCCTTATCAGATATGATCGGAACATTAGTTGCCATAATTCTACCCGCGGAATCTAACGATAATCCATGATTTTTTTGTGGATTGTCTTGCATATAAAACTAATTAATTTTTAAATTTTCTGTCGGAGTGCCGGGAATCGAACCCGGGCTACATACACCCCATGCATGCGTACTACCATTATACGACACTCCGAAATTTTGATGCGAAACTCACAGGCATATATTTACCCCGTAGCAAGCTTCGCTTTGCTTCGGGGCTACCGTTATACTACAGTCCGAATAAATATAGATCATAAATGAACTCTGACTGATAAAATGATATCATATATTAGATGCAAAAGAACATGGAAAAGAATGGTGAAAACAATAAATCCGGCACTGTAAATCTGTCTGCGCCTACAAATATAACTCTCGCCAAGACCCTCGGTCCGACCTCTATAGTATTTATGGGTATCGGCTCCCTTATCGGAGGCGGTATTTTTACTTTAATAGGTCCGGCCATAGGCATAGCCGGTCCGGGACTTATACTTTCAATGATTTTAGGATCGGCCGTAGCTTTTTTAAATCTTCAAATGTATCTGGCTCTTGGCACCACTTTTCCGGAGGCCGGTGGCGGATATGTTTGGATTCGAAAAGGATTAGGTAATTTTCAAGGATTTTTAGCCGGCTGGTTAGATTGGTTTGCTCATGCCGCGGCCTGCGGAGTATATGCCCTGAGCTTTGGGTTTTACGGCAGAGAGCTTTTGCATATTTTAAATATCAGCTCGGATAATTATCCTTGGTTTACTAGTGTTAAATTTATTTCTTTTATCACGGTATTGATTTTTGGATATATAAACTGGAAAGGCACAAAAATTACCGCCAAAGCCGGTAATATTACCACTGTAATTTTATTAATATTGCTTTTTCTTTTCATAGCTTTTGGATCTTGGAAAATGTCTGTAAATCCGGAAACTCTTAAAAACTTTTCTCCGTTTTTACCGTCCGGTCTTTTGGGCGTCGTAGCCGCGGCCAGCTTTTTCTACATAGCATTTGAAGGATCTGAAATTCAAGTTCAGGCGGGAGAAGAAACGAAAAATCCGGCAAGAGACTTAAAAATCGGGCTTATAGCTTCTTGGGCGATAGTTTCGCTGGTCTATCTCTTAATAAGCCTTGTGGTTGTGGGAGCTACGCCGGCTGAAAGCGGGATACCTATTTGGGAAACTATAAAATCTTTCGGCGAGGGCGCTATTGTAAAATCAGCTCAAGCCATAATGCCGTTTGGAAAAATATTGATGCTTTTTGCGGGAATTTTAGCAAACTTAGCAGCTTTGAACACAACCATTTACTCATCCAGCCATGTTTCTTTTGCTTTGGCTAGAGATAAAAATATTTTTTCAAAAATTTCAAAAATTCATAATAAAAATTTTACTCCTTACATGGCTATAGCCGTTTCCATAATTTTGGTAGAAATAATGATCTTAACCTTGCCACTTTTTGACGTAGCCAGCGCCGCCAGCTTGCTTTTCATAATTCTTTTCCTTCAATTAAACATTGCCGGTATAAACATCCATTTTAAATGGCCAAATACTAAATGGATGTATAAAATACCGTTTTTTCCAATTACTCCTATCTTAGCTTCGCTTATATATATTCTTTTAGCTCTCACCATGCTTAAAATTAATGCCACCGCATGGGTTATTACCTTTATCTGGCTCTTAATCGGGCTTGTGAATTATTATGCCTACTCATTAGCTCAAAGCCGAGAAAAATTTGAAAACGAAATAGTGTATGAAGAGGCTTTGCGCGTCGGACCAAAATTAGGAAAAAGAATTTTACTACCTATCGAATCAAATTTAAGCTCCGAAGAACTTAAAAATCTTGCAGAGATCGCTTTTGCGCTAGCCAGTCATTTTGACGGCGAAATTATCATCGCCAAAATACATGAAGTTCCTCAAGTCTTGCCGCTTTTAGAAGGAGCTAAAATGATTCATGATAGACAAATTTTGGATAATATAAAAGATTGGGCAGAAGAATTCAATAAAAAAAATCCCGGAATTAAAAAAGATATAAATTTTCACAATCTGCTCATGGTGGGAAGAGACTCAGTTGAAACTATTTTAGACATAGTCAAAATGGAAGATTGCGATATCCTCCTTCTAAATTGGGAGGGATACACTCATACAAAGGGCGCAATCTTTAATTACAAAATTGATCAAATTTTAAGAGAAGCTAAATGCGACTTATTAGTTGTTAAAAATCCAAGATCAATAAAATCCTTAATTATTATTGGCAATCCTTCCGGTACCGGCGCCTATGCCGAAAAAACCGGCGAAATTTTTAAAGGTTTAGCTGGCTATTTTCAACCAAAAACAAAACTTTTAGGAATTATAAATTCAAATATTCCCTATTATTTCAAGCCTGATTATACTCCGCTATTAAAATCTTTGGGATTGAAAAAAAAGGATTTTAATGAAATAGAGTTTGCAAGATCTAAATCCATAGTTTCTGGGATTATTGAAAATGTTAAAAAAGATCAAGCAGATTTATTAATTATCGGCGCCACCGAAACTAGGTTTCTGAAAGAGATAAGGTTCGGCAATATTTCTGAGTTACTTGCCAAACATTTAGACGCGCCACTGATAATTGTTAAAGGATATGAAAGCCTGCCAAAGACTATTTGGAAAAAAATCAGTGACGGGCTATTAAAGCTATTAAGTAAAAAACCCGCGTAAACTAACGCGGGTTTTTGTCGAAGGGATTAATGCGGCTTTTTTATTGCCACACGAATATCTTTCAGAAGCACTCCTTCTTGGGTAAAGCTTATCTCAAGAGATCCCTTAAGACGCTTTACGATGGCCGATTTGACCTTACTTGAACTGGGAGGAGTCATATAATTCAGACTTACCTGACCCCCGGTCTTAAGAAGGGCATTCATTGCGCTCCGTATCTTTTTTTCAAGACCCCTCGCCTCTCTCTGTTCCGCAGTCGAAAGATTAACTTTGACCATTTTATGGCCTCCTTATTCAAAAATATTTAGAACTGTTTAATAACATACAATAATGATTAAAAATAGTCAATAAGAAACCATCCCGATAATAGTTTTTAAAACAAAAAACTCCGTTTTCAGCCCCTAGCTAAATAGTAGGTGGGAGGATTCAATTTAATGCCACGGCATTAAATAATTCATCTTCCCTTTAAAAAATTAAAAAGTCTGGGGGACAACGGAGTTTTCTGAATCCCTTTCGGGATTACCCTTATTATACCATTTCTGGGGATTAATTGTTATGAATATGTGGATAACTTTTTACTCGTTTATACTGTCAAAATTGACGTCATAAAGTATCCTATCGCGGACATTCTTATAGCGAACCACCTCTTTTTCGCTAAACCATACTTTTATCTCATATTCGGAATCAAATTGGCTTGAGGACGCATGAACAAGGTTTCGTACGGCCCTATCGCCATTATCAGCCAGAGCATAGGAATCCACGGTATAATCACCCCGCACGGTGCCGACAGCTGACTGCAACGGCTCAGTGGATCCAACCAATTTCCTGGTAACGGCAATGGCTTGGTTGCCTTCCAAAACTATAGCCACCACCGGACTGGAAGATAAGAATTTAACCAACCTATCAATAATTGATTGGCCCAATTCTTTCGGACTTTCTTTTACTTCAATTCCGGACTTCTTTTTTCCTTCAATTGAACGATTGCCGAGCGCCACGATCTCTTCTTCGTTTTTAACATAGTGCTTAAAAGCCTGTTCTTTTGTTGGAATTAAAAATTTGAGCGCAACGATCTTCAAACCGACTCTTTCAAACCTGCTTATAATTTCGCCAATCAAATTTCTCTGAACGGCATCGGGTTTTAACAATACTAATGTTTTTTCCTTGCCCGCCGCAGCCTTGGCGAAGGAGGGTTTTTGTAATTCCATATGAATTTTTCTAAATATTTTTAATTATTATTTTATATAAAATACCATAAATAAATAACTAAAACAATTTTATAAATAACCCCGCTTCAATCAAACACCCTGCGGCAGAGACCGCAGGGAAACGAGTTATAGTAATTATTTTGCTCGTTCCGCCGATTATTTTTGAGGAACATCTCGGAGGCGCTTTCGCGCCGAGAGAGAAGCAAATTTTATAGCAATAAAATTATGCTGCTTCCAAAAAGATAGTCGGCGGAATAACACACCTATATATTCATTATTATATAATTTATAAATTAAACACCCTCAATTCTCCTTCTTCTTTTATGATCTTTATAATTCCCTGTTCGTAAGTATTAAAAATTTGGGAACCAACTTCTTTTAATCTGTTCAACGCTTCTTTGGTCGGATGCCCATAACTATTTTTTCCAACCTCAACAACGGAAATTTTTGGCTCAACTTTTTTAAGAAAAGATGCGTCCGAAGAATATTTTGAACCATGATGGCTCACCTTTAAAATATCGGATTTTATATCTTCGGATTGAGCTACGGCTCTTTCTATGGCCGCGCCAATATCGGCCGCAAATAGAGCCTTGAACCCGTCGGTCTCCAGGATTAATACCAGGCCGGCATCATTCGTATTTGCCGCTAAATTGGTCGGATTTAAGACTTTTGCCGCCGAATCGGCATAAATAACACCATCTCCTTTTGTCAAGGATATTTTGGCTATTTTCTTCTCTGAAATTATCCTGTTAAACTCCGCCCAATTGTTGTTATCTTTTTCATCGCCATTATATAAAACAGCGCCAACTTGATAAGTTTTTAATATCTCTATCAATCCGCCGAAATGATCAATTTCCGGATGTGTAACGATAACTAGATCGATGTATTTATCCAGGCCTAATATTTTTTCCAGATTAGAATTAAGCCCGCCATTGATCGGTCCGCCATCTATTAAAAATTTAACTTGTCCGCCGCCGCTTCCGGGCAAAAGCAATAAAGAGCTGTCCCCCTGTCCGACGCTCAAAAAATAAAGCTCCGAACCCGATACGGATCCCGGGGAAATAATGAAATACCAAACTGCTACATTTGCGGCTATTAAAAATAACCCGATGTATGTAAATAGACTAAATCCTTTTTTCATAAGTGTATTTAATTGTCATTGCGAAGGCTTCAGCCCGCGGCAATCTCGTAATATATCATAGATTGCTTCGCTTCGCTCGCAATGACGCGGAAACAAAAATAAATATCAGTAAATAATAAATTATCCCAAAGAATAAATTAATTGAATCTGCTTTAAGCGGCAAAGAGAATTTAGAAAAAATATCTATGATAAAAAATTCGTAAGAAATAAATATGTTCACTAAAACTCCCGATATCTTAGCCAAAAAAACGGAAAACAATCCTAAACCGGCCATAACAAATCCCAGCCCCATTGTAAGCGGAATAAACTCTAAAATCAAAATGTTAGCCAATAAGGAAGTGAACGAGAAAATTCCAAAACTGGATAGCAAAATTGGCAGAGCCATTATCTGAGCAGCGGTAGTCGTAATGGCATTTTCTTTCCATGATAAAAATCCGCCCGATCCTGTCTTGAACAAATTTTTTAAAGAGGGCGCCAAATAAACTATTCCTAAAAGAGCCGCAAAAGAAAGCTGGAATCCTATATCAAAAACCAGCACTCTGGGATTGAATAAGGCCATAATACAAGCGGCTATGACTATGGCATTGCGCGGATTGAATAGTCTTTCAACCTGAAGAGCAAAAAGACCGATAGTGCCCATAATGGCCGCCCTAACCACCGAAGCCTCCGCTCCAGCCATAAGAACAAATAAGGAAATTATGAGAACGCTTGAATAAAAAGAGACGGCGCTGCTAAAAAACGAATTAAGAACAAAGCCAACAGCTATGGCAATTACCGAAATATTATATCCGGAAAGAGCGACCAGATGAGTAGTACCGCTTAAAGACATTTTATCTTTAAATTCTTTGGAAAAATCTTCCCTGGCGCCAATAGTTATGCCGGCTAAAAAAGCGGCTTTTTCTTTAGGCAGACTCGCCTTAAAAACATTCTTAATATCTTCTTTGAACGAAAATAATTCGGCCTTGATAAAATTGCCCTTATTCTTTTCTAATAGTTCTGCCTTCGGAAAATTGATCTGACCAAAAATGCCACGGCCTAAATAATAATTTTTGTACTGCTCGTCAAGTTCATTTATTTTTCCGCTCATTTTTACTATGTCCCCATATTTAAACTCGGGATACGGACTTAGTCTTGCGCTAATATCGCCTTTGTATTCCCCGATCAAAGAAAGCTTCAGTTCCTGGGTTGCTCCGCCTCTGACCTCCTTAACTAAACCGCTGAACTCTCCTTCTTTGCCAAAAGGAATATTTATATTTTTAAGCTGAAAATAAGAGAAAAACTGATAATAAACAGCGCCAACAATAATAAATAAAATTAGCCATACCAAATTGTTTTTCTTTATAAGCAAAAAGTAAAAAGAAGCTAAGATAACAAGCGATATGATCAAATATAAACCGGCAGTAAATATTGTGGCTAAAGCTATTCCTATCAAGAAAAAAAGGCAGAGCCAAAAAGCCAGGTCGTGAATATTTATTTTATTGAACATAAAACACTATTTATTATAAACCAAAAACCCGCTATTAGCGGGTTTTTGGTTGTGTATTGCTTCCCTATGCCTTCTATTTCTTTTTGAATATATTTATCAATTTTATAAGGAATAATTATAAAATTTTTATGGAACGCTTAGAAATATATCTGGATAGAAAAATAAAGCCCAAAACCCCGATCAATAAACCAACTTCGGCGATCTTAATATATCTGCCTATTAAAGAAAAAGAATAGCTGGAAAAATAACCCAAACCGCCAACTACCGCCATCCAAACTATGGTTGAAATGGCGTCATAACCTATGAATCTGCGGATCGGAAACCTGAGCATGCCGGCGCGCAATATAATGGCGTGATAGGTGCCATAAGTGAATTTAGAAATAAAAATAGTATGGAATGTCCTGGAAATAAGGTGCTCGTCAAAAGGGGCGGCAACTTTTTCTGCCCAAATCATCAATTTGGAATTTTGTTTATCTATCTTTACGCCTAACCAATACCAAAGCAGGTCGCCGACTAAGACCCCTGAAAATATGACAATGGATAAAGTGGCGATGCCAAAAACTCCCTCATTTGCCAAAAAGAAAGTCATGAACAAAAAAGGATCGCCCTCAACGGTCATAGCCAAAAAAATTATCACATAGTTCCACGCGCCCAAGCTTGCGATCGCCCCCAAAATAAATGAGCTCATAAGATAAATTCTAATCTCCAAAGAATAGTCTAATAGCGGCCCTCATTTCATTGGAGGCCGAACCACCGACCACATGCCTAGAATTATTTTCCGTGACACTTATTTTCTTACCAGAAGAAGTTATTATATAAGCTCCTTCAATAAAGGCCATTTTGATCCCATCGCTTCCCCTAAAAATATCGTCCCCTGTAACGAAAGCCAGTTTCCGATTAGACATATCCCGCACGTCGTTCCCCTCTATCCAACCAATCTTCTCTCCGTCTCTTTTTATATCATTACCGCTTATTTTTATCATTGCCTTATTTATTAATTATACTAAGAAACTTCAACAAGTTTCATAAATTTTTTAGACTTTCTGACCGTAACTCCGCTCCCGATTGATAGATCTATATGATCTTCCTGATTATCGCCATAAACAACCGCCGGACCACGAACTATTTTTATTTTTATTTCACTATCTTCTTTTAAAACCATGTGGTCAAATTGTTCCGTGCTGTTGTTAAACGCCACTCCAATACCCAACTCAAAAAAACTATCAGTGATGCTTCTGTAATAGGCGGTGGATCCAAAAGGGGTGGCTATTATCACGCCGTCGCCTATTACATCTCTGCCCATCTCCTTTTCATCTATCCAAACCCTATATCTGATGGCGTGTCTGGGATTTTTATTGTGGATTATGATGTCATTCACTGCCAACAATTTTCTATTTTCGACTATAGCTTCTAATTTAAAATAATTTTTTATATTAAAATCTCCTTTTTTGATACTCTCCAAAATATCCTCATTGGAAAAACAGCTGGCTTTTTTGCAGATCAGACTGCCCTTCAAGATAATTTTTGGAATGCCGGGAAATTCGTGCTCAGACTGCATCAGAGTGCCATCGCCCCCGTAACTAATAACAAAATCGGGGTTTCTTTTTCCGCCGGAGGCGGATCCGCCTTTGGCGGAAATAATTCTAAAACCGGCCTCTTGGACCATCAACTTTATCATTTCCGCATTTCTTCCGAATAAAATAACTTTACTCATATCAATTGTCTTTGTATCTTATTTTTTTTTAGGTTTTTGTCTCTTTGGCCTTTTAGCCGATAGATCATTTTCAATTGATGAATTGCCGGATTCTTTTTCTTTGGCCGCGTCCCGATAACTGCAATAATCGCATTCCGAATCAGCTGTTGGGATTTTTTCCGACATCAAGCATTCTTTGGCCGCCATAACAGCTTTTTCCACCCAATCATCATTTCCTTTGTATGGAATAATTTTAACATCAAATTCCAATTTAGCGTCAAAAGCCTTAGCGTCGCGCTTGCCGTTGCAGTAAACAAAATAACCGGTATTAGAAACTTTGAAACCATTCCTTCTTAACAGCCACTGGTAGAATTCCATCTGATTTTTATAGCTAATCTGCCATTCGGCATCCAAATTAACCTCCGTATCCTTGCTGGTCGCTTTATAGTCCACTATATACAAGGTTCCTTTCTCATCAGTCCAGATGTCATCAACCGCCCCGGTTAAAATAAGATTTGACGGCTCGTGAAAATATTGCACGCCTTTAAAATTTTCCCGCCACTCATCCATCATTGGGTGGCTAAAAGGAACCAGATCTAAGCCAAAAGCCTTCATAAGCGGATGGGTTTTATTTGAAGCCCTGTGAATATCAAATTCTTTTTTTAATAAAAGATCTACCGCGCTATTTAGATTGAATGGAAAACCCGGCGGCCTGCCGATTCCCAATCTTCTATCTAAATAAAAACATCTTGGACAATTCAAGAAAAGTTCTATTTTAGAACGGCTCAACTTGAACGGCTCCCCGCTTTCAGCTTGAAAAATATTCCTTGATCTGCCCGGAATATAATATTTAGACATAACAACAAGTAGTAAAATTAGAACTTATTTTTTTCTTCCAATATTTTTTTAAGTTCAACAAGTTGAGACTTCACTTCCCTTATCTCGCGCATAATCTTAACATCATCTCCAAATTCCCGCGCTAAATTTTTCTCTTCCGCTTCAACTATTTTATCCACTATTTTTTGCTCTTTTTTATTGCCGGAAATAATTATTTCATTTCCAATAAAAGAAGAAATGAGCGTTCCTATCGCCAGCAGTAAAATTGCGCCGACGCCTATTGAGACGTAACTATTTTGTAAAAACGGCAATGAATCTGCCGTGTGCCAAATTCCCCTCCAAAATAAAATTATGCCGGCGCCCGTTAAAAATGCATAAAAAATAGGATAGTGGCTTAAAAACATCCTGTTTTTATCTTCAAGTTTGTCAAAAAATTTATAAATTATTTTAAACATTGTTTTTGTTTAATTTATTTAATTATACCATTTTTCTGAAAAAAAAAGCGGCTTTTGGAAAAAGCCGCTTAAAGACCTTTAAAAATCCGCAAAATTAAGACGGGATTCCAAAAATAGCAAGGCGCTTATTTTTGTATCTCTCATCATTGGTAACT
>Ga0210057_1003383_pt1 | contig 22029 bp, 20 predicted proteins | sample CryGeyCG2114_010_2_FD_183968 | JGI IMG/M metagenome (GOLD analysis project Ga0210057, IMG submission 183968) | Groundwater microbial communities from aquifer - Crystal Geyser CG10_big_fil_rev_8/21/14_0.10 (SPAdes) (version 2) | ecosystem: Environmental > Aquatic > Deep subsurface > Groundwater ...
AAAATGAGTGTCCTTTGCTTTCAAGTTCAGCGCGTAGCGTTTTGTAGTTGTAGATCTCCCCGTTAAAGGTTATTGAAATATCTCGTTTATTATCTCGCATTGGTTGCGCCCCTGTTTCCAAGTCTATAATGGAGAGACGCGTATGGCCAAGTGTCGCCTTTGTAAAATTCACCACACCTCTATTGTCAGGCCCGCGCTGTACGAGTGTGGAAAGCGCGCGCGCGATAGCATCTTCGTGCAATCCTTTTTCTCCCCCAACTATACCGATAATTCCGCACATTATGGCAGTATACATCCAGCTGTGGCATTTGCTATAAAAAATGGTCTACACAAAAAAGAAAACGAACAGACGCCCTCATTTCTCACAAGTGTAAGAATAAATGTAAAAAATCGTAGAGAAACAATAGTGCACTTCAAATATATCTATGGTTTAATACACCGGTGACGACCTCATACAATCAAGCGTTTTTTGATGAAATGGATGAACCCAATTTTGTTTCCGCGCGTATTGTAGCACCGACCGTTTTGGAATTTATACGCCCCAAAAGCGTTGTAGATGTCGGTTGTGGAAGGGGGTTGTGGCTCAAGGCGTTCCTTGAGCAAGGTGTGAAGGACGTGGCGGGTTATGACGGCGACTATGTAGAGCTAGATAAGCTAGCGTTTCCCAAGGCTAGCTTTCACGCCGTTGATTTGGAGAAACCTATAACGCTTGACCGATCGTTTGATCTGGCAGTGTGTTTGGAAGTAGGTGAGCATCTGTCCGATTCAGTCTCCGATGAGCTCGTTAAAACTCTCACTGCCTTCGCACCTGTCGTTCTATTTTCTGCCGCGATTCCCCTCCAGGGCGGATCTCGCCACATAAATGAACAGTGGCCGGAATATTGGATGGAGAAATTTGCGGCACTCGGATATGTGCCCGTTGATTGCATTCGCAGAAAAATATGGAACGACAAACGTGTCTCGTTTTTCTATGCCCAAAATATATTCTTTTTTGTTCGTAAGTCGGAATTATCGAATTATCCGAAATTGAAGCAAGAAATTGAAAACGGAAACGATGTGCCTCTGCCGTTTGTACATCCGCACATGTATCTTTACTACGCAGAAAGGTGGAGAGCCCTTGTTCCTTTTTTAGGTCTCATACCGAATCCAATACTGCACAGGGGTAAGCGTTTTCTGCAACTATTTTCTTACATGACCATTGCGCAGATAATGCGTTATCTTATCTCTGGCTTTACTGCCGCTGGCACTAATTTGGCGACTCTATACGCTCTCGTCGAATTCGGCGGCATTCATTATTTACCGGCTTCTGTTATTGCTCTTGGTGTAGGAATTGTCGTAAGTTTCCTTCTGCACAAGCTCTTTACTTTTCGTGTTCGCCGACTCTCCCAGACACATATTCAATTTGGACTTTATCTTGGCGTTGTGGGTCTCGATTTTGCCATAAACCTTGCCATTATGTGGACCTCTGTAGAAATCCTCGGCATTCCTTATTTTCTCGCCGCAATCATCTCTGGTGGCGTGATCGCCGTTGTGAACTTCATTGCGTATCGGTTTTTTGTATTTGCCCAGCGTGTAGTAGATTAGCGGGATTCAAACTGGACATCTTTCAGAGTATAGTTGCCGGGAGACATAACAGTAAATGTAAAATCAGACACTGTAGCAGATAATGCAAAGGCAGGAATTTCATTTAATTCTAGCGCACACACGTATCGTCGGTCGGGTGTGTTTGCCATTTTCGTGTATTGGTCAAGACGTATATGCGCACGTGTTCCGTTCGCGCCGAAATCGTTATTGAAAGAAAGGTCAATAAAAATCTTTTCTGGTGCAGAATGTGCCTCTATATCAAAATACAATATATGCTCACGTGCAGGGTCGACTGACGAAGCGAGTAGAACCGGCTCCTTGGCGTTTATTAGCGACGTAGAGCGAGGAGCTAATATGGCATATATAGAAACAGCGTTTTCGCCTGAAGATTCAGATGCGCAAATTTCATAGAGCTCGCCATCTGCCAAGTACCATTTTTGTAGACGCTCATCGTGTTTGAGTGATTCAATAAATTCGGGTGAAGTTGATGCACGGTACGGCCCCTGGTTTACCGGAAGCCACGTTACATTTTGTACACCAATAAAAGAAGAGAAGTCTGACAATTCAGGAAGCTGGTGATTACCCGTTTTCAAAAACAACGCGCTGATTGATGGGACCGCAAGAAAATCGGATTTAGGAGAGGATAGTTCGTTCAGCGCGGGCGTCAGTGTCTCTCGCATTTGCGCTACGAGGGATTTGTTATATGCAATGTCATCCAAGTATTGTATTTTGTAAAACGAGAATACCTGCTGTGATACAAGCACCATGATAATAAGAACCACGGTTATAGCTATTCGTGTTCGTTTCTGGGCTTCATGAACTGCACTTTGTATCCATTCATGAGCAAAAACAGAAAGCGCGAGTGCAAGGAAGAACAGAGGAAATAGCAAGTTTTGATCACGGTAAAAAGCGGCCGGGTTTGAACTCGGCCGGGCGATCGCTACGAGCAGCGCCGTGCCGAGCATGATAATTGTGAAATATGGTACCAGTATTCGAGCGCGCGGGGTGCTTTTATATAAAACGTACACAATAAGAGCAAGAAAAAGGAGAAAAAGTACAAACATACTTATGTGCCACGGAACAATGAGAGCCGATAAAGTGGGTTGGCTAATTATCAAACCGAGCCGCGGTGCTATCAGCGATAGGAATACTCCGGCGGTAAGTACGTGGTAGGACTCAATCAGCGTGTCAAATGATATTGGGAGTCGATTGAAACCGAAAAATGATATTGACGTAAAGTGCGGAAGCACAATTAGGTACGCTAAATATGCCAGCGTAATCGAAACAGCAGAAATTAGTACCCCTATGTGATTTCGTAGCACGGAGCGTATGCTCCATGACCCAGACTCAATTACGTGAATAACGTACACAAAGAGTATATATGCAATTGGCGTCCATATGCCGCCGCTTTCCATCAAGAGTGCCATTGCCAGCAAAACGAGCGATACGGATTTGTATGTACGGACAAACCGAGCCGAACGAAACGCTTTGAGTAGAGTTATAAGTGAAAGTATAAAAATAGCAAGCACCTGGAAGTACGGTGCCACAGCGTAAAAACCATAAAGTTGGTGACTGACAACGGTGGTACTTGCGAAGATTCCCGTAATTAAAAAAAGAGTGCTCGGACCGAACCCGAGCATTCTAAAAAGAATTGAAGCACCTCCGATCGCTATCACCGCCGGCGCAAAAAGGGGAAGGTTTAAAACAGGGGGATTCGCTCCAATTAATGTGAATATGAGTTTCAGCTCAAGCCAAAAAAGGGGAATGACGTGGTCGTTAATAGGAATCCAAAGAAGTTCCCAGATGGTGCTCTCGGTTGCGATAGCATACATCTTATAATCGTCAATCATGAATGTTCCCAATAAGATACCCGGGGCATTAAATAAAAACAGGAACAATGCGGCTGTGCTAAATGATATTAGTGCGTACCGCGCCATAGATATACTCTGCAAATATTCGCTGATGTGAAAAGATATTCTATGTATTATGTTGCGAATGCTGCCAGAAAACGTATATATGCCAAAACATATGGCAGAAACAAACAATAGAATACTTGCTTCAGTGAGCGTGTGTGAAAGCCCTTCTACATAAAATGATTGAAGCGGGGATTCTGGGTTGCTATGATTCGAAATTGCCAATGCCGCCGTCCAATACAAACCGGACAGAACCGCTAGTGCGGCAGCAAGAATTCTCTCGGTCAAAAAATGCATTTGGGAAGTATAGAATACTTGTTATGCGTGTGCTACTCTTCGAAAAATGGAAAATCACCTAGATATCGTCGTCCCCGTATACAACGAACGCGAGAATTTTAAAGCGATGTATCACCATCTCTGCACATCGGTCCATAGTTCGTGGCGACTCATGGTTGTCTATGATTTTCCTGAAGATTCTACGCTATGCGCAGCTTTGCCTTTGGCGGAAAAAGACAAACGAATTCATTTGTTGCAAAATAATGGAAAGGGCGTACTCTCGGCTATCAAAACCGGTTTTCAAGTTGCAAGTGCACCTCAGACGCTGCTTCTCATGGTAGATGATCCGCCAACAGTGATTGAGAAAATAGATGTGATGTCAAAACACATGGATGATACCGGCGCTGCTGTCGTCGCTGCTTCTCGTTTTATGTCGGGCGGCTCTCACGAAGGTAAGAACTATTTGAAGAGATTCTTATCTCGCGCGGCGGGACTCTCCTTACACTTTCTCTTAGGGTTGCCGATTCACGATGCAACGTATGCAACAAAATTATTTCGCACCTCTTTCTTACATTCTACACCTATAGAGTCCACGCGCGGATTTACCTGCGCACTAGAACTTACATTGAAAGCGCACATAAGTGGGAAACTCGTAAGTGAAATCCCGGTGCGGTGGACGGAGCGCACCAAGGGTGAATCACGGTTTGCGTTTTTTAGTTGGATTGGGGCGTATCTTTATTGGTATTTTTGGGGCATATTTCATTACTTATTCTCAAGGAAATAGGTAACTGTTTTTTTAATACCATCTTTAAGCGATATACGCTCTTTCCACCGCAGCATCTTTTTTGCGGACAAAGTAGATAAAGCAAATGCACCAATTTCATTTTTTTGAGGCAGGCGAATTGAATTATCTATTCTTACACTAATTTTTTTATCAAGCTTTTTCTCAACCATTTTCCTGCAAAGAGTGAACACTTGCGATAACGCCACGGGTTTGCCACCTATGTTGTAAGTGCGATTTCGTGCCGAGTGAGGTGCTCTCAGAGCAGCCAGCACGGCGTAAGCGACATTTTCAACGTAAGTGAAGTTCTTTACTGATGTGAGGGGGCCGACGGTGATTTTATCTTCCGCTATCATTTTCTGGATTACATCAGAAATAAAGCTTCTACGGGGTTGGTGAGGACCGAAAAAGGCGCTGGCTCGTAGTGAAATGTAAGGTATGTCAAATTGGTTAAAATACGTTTCAAGTAATATCTCCGACATAATCTTTGAAGCAGTGTAGGGTTCTATGGGAAATGTGGGCGTAGTCTCTGTGACGCGACCACGGGCTTTTCCGTAAACACGGTCAGTCGACAAAAATACAATCAGCGGCTTTATTCTAGATGTGCGGTATGAATTCAGGATACACGTTGTCATTGCAAGATTTTCTGTAATGACTGAGTCTGGGGTTTCAATGGATTTTGCAATATTAACTTCACTGGCTAAATGCACTATCGCATCAAATTCCCCCATCGTCTTGAAGGGAACTTTTTTAGTTAAATTTATAGTAAGGTGCGGAAATGTATGTTCAGATTTTCGACGCCCCAACGTGCTTACCCGATAGCCGCGTTTCGTAAGAAGCGCTACTACATGCTTTCCCAAAAAACCATTTGCGCCGGTTACAAGTATGCGCCTTCCTTTCATACACACTTAAAATTTCGAAAAAAAGTTTTTGAAAGTATTCGTGACATGTTTTACATGATCTTTTGTCAACGCCGCGTGACATCCGATAAACACGCTGTTATCGCGAATCCAGCGTGCAACTGGCAGTTTTCCCACGACACGTTTCGGTTCGTTTCTAAAGCCGGGCTGATCGGGAAGGCATCCGCCGAAAAATGGTCGTGTTTCTATTCCGTTCTCTTCTAGAAAATTCACCATATCCATTCTGGAGAAAGGTGCATCCTTCCGAATGACAAAAGGGAACCCATAAAAGCTGTGCAGATGATTTTTTGCAACAGAGGGAAGAACAAGATATTTCTCGTACTCCTTAAGTGTTTTTAAGTAAGCATGTACGATTGCAATACGTTTTTTGTTTAACGCATCCAATTTTTTAATCTGCTCTATACCGAGCGATGCGGTCACGTCTGTCATGCGCAAATTGTACCCAAGTCGTGCAAAAATATAGCGAGCGTCAAACTTTTTTAATATCTTGTCGGGGTAATTGAAGCGTTGATTATTCATTGCATCGTGTGAGAGCCGGCCGAACTCACGCAAAGAACGTAACAGATCATCTATAGCTGGGTCGCTTGTAAAAACCATACCTCCCTCACCGGTTGTAATATTGTGAGCGACAAAGAACGAAAGAGTCGAGATATCTCCTATCGAACCAACCTTTCTTTTTCCAACCATTGCACCATGCGCCTCACAGCAGTCCTCAAAGACGATACATTTATGTTTTCGGGCGATACGCATAATAGATGTCATGTCCGCTGGGTTGCCGAAAGTGTGAACCGGCATTATCACGCGCGTTTTTTTGCTTATGGCTTTTTCGATTTCATCAGGATTGATATTCCAAGAGTGCTTATCTACATCAACGTACACCGGGACAAGCCCCACCTGGAGTATTGGTGACGCAACAGTGGCGAACGTTGTAGCCGGTATGATAACCTCGCTTCCTTTTTTGACTTTTCCAGAGGCAATGAGTGCAGTAAGTGCGAGAAGGTTTGCAGAGGATCCAGAGTTACATGCGATCGCATATCGCGTACCCACATAATCTGCCGTCATTTCCTCAAATAATTTCACTTTTGCACCTTGGGAGATGCGCACATTTAGGAGTGCGTCGAGTGCTTGCAGCACTTCTCTTTCATCGAAAACGGGCCAACCGTTATTAACTCGACCCGGAGGCGGATGGTGCAACCATTTTGATTCATCTATGACTTTTTTTATGAGTTCGCGGAGCGCTGGATTGATACGTACTGATTGAGAATCCCTCTTTCTTTTCATAGCACACGCATCATAGCATATTTGGATTTTGCAACAATGAAGTCGAAAGTCCAATTATTTACCACCTTTTTTCCGCGCGGTGTATTCCAAATCGTCGAGTATGGTCCAACTTGGGTGAGCAAGATCACGCGAATCCATTTTTGAGGTCATATATTTTGGCATAATCGTAAGATTATTGCGGTAACTTTTGGAGAGCCATGCACCCCACCAGCCGAATGTACTATTGGCGAGAACAAAATGTTCACATTGCGCCATGAGATATAGATCTAAATAATTAAAATTTGCTCCTTGCCCAATGTATTCTGTTGGAGCGTTTGGTCGGATATGCTCTCGCGCCCACGTCGGGTCGTCTGAGAAAATGAAGTACGAAGCACGGGGTATTTGTTTCTGTACGATGGAGAATGCCTCTTGATAATATGCTGGGGAAAGAGTGCCATGTATGTGTACAAAATCTGATGCGTAATCAGCGCGACGCACGTGGAGCATGACCGGATGCTCGGCGGACCTGATTGTGTCTTTCATTTTTTTTGTGTAGTCGTTAAGGGGGGAGCGCAATGTGAATTCATCGCGAATGATGTTTTCAATGTCTAAAAAATATTTCTCACATAGCCAGTAACCATCTACAAGGCATGGCGCCTCAAGATCGAGCAGACCTGATCTAAAATAGTACGAGGGTTCCTGCACGTATTTTTTTGGATTATGGAGAAGGGGATTAAGGATTTTAAAAGGCCAATTGGGTCTGCGACGGTGAATGTTGAGACGCATAATTTCCAGAGGACGTGCATACGTTGATTGAATATTTAAATGATCAATCATAAGATCGTGGTATTTGTATGTCGGGAACATAGTGACATCGAGCTTAAGCTCTGCCTTGCGGCGCATCGAAAGAGCGCGCCCAAAAGCATACTGGAACATCTGGTTTCCCAAACCTCCTTGCAGTTTTGCAATAATCATAACTGTGACAGTACCACACTAATTTTAATGCGAAAATTGTGCTAGGGTTAAATGCATGGAAAAGTCATGTAGTAAGAAAAATCCTTATATTTCGCTTGTTTTGCCCGTCTATAACGAGGAGAAAAATCTTGCCCCTCTTTTTAATCGGATTGTTGAAGAATTATCGAAGTTAAATCATTCATATGAAATTATTGCGGTGGATGATGGATCAAAAGATAATTCTGCAAACGTTTTGCGTCAGATTGCGTCAGGTTTGAATGAACTGCGCGTCATTGAATTTAAAACAAATTTTGGACAAACAGCGGCGCTGTCTGCCGGCATTGAACTTGCGATGGGAGATGTGATTATTTCCATGGACAGCGATCTTGAAAATGATCCATCGGATATTGCGCGTCTTCTTGATACACTTGATGAGGGATATGACGTGGTTTCCGGCTGGCGACAAAATCGTTGGCGACATTCATTTGTAACGCGGAAGATTCCTTCGATTGTAGCAAATTGGCTCATATCATTTCTAACGGGCGTGCGGCTACACGACTACGGTTGCACACTTAAAGCGTACAGAGCCGATGTAATTAAAGGAACAAAATTGTATGGTGAAATGCATCGGTTTGTACCCGTGTATGCTGCATGGCAGGGAGGCAAGGTAACCGAGATTGCAGTGAAGCACGAGCCTCGTAAATATGGAAAGAGTAACTATGGAGCAGGGCGTATTTTGAGAGTACTTCTCGATTTAGTGGTGGTTATTTTTTTGCATCGCTATATGAATCGACCCATGCATTTTTTTGGCGCCTGGGGCTTTTGGATGCTCGTACTCGGTGTTCTCGGCGGTATACTGTTAGTAACTTTGAGAATATCTGGTATGTCGGCACCGTTTGAATCTTTTCCTATTCTTGTGGCGCTCCTGATTTTAGTGGGTGTACAGCTGGTATTGTTTGGCGTCGTTTCGGAAGTGCTCATGCGCACGTACTATGAATCGCAAAATAAACACCCGTATGTAATAAAGAAACAATAATATGTGCGGGATAGCGGGGTTTGTTGGTGCAGGCGATAAGGATGTACTGTCTCGGATGATAAGTACTCTTGACTATCGAGGTCCTGACGATTCGGGGATATGGAAAGAAGGTTCGGTGGGGTTAGCGCACTCAAGACTTTCTATAATTGACGTATCTGCACTTGGGCATCAACCGATGTCTAGTTTAGACGGAAACGTGATAATTACATTCAATGGTGAGATTTATAATTATCGTGAATTAAAGCTCTTTCTAGAGAAAAGAGGAAAGTCTTTTAGAAGTAAAAGTGATACTGAAGTAATAGTACAAATGTATGAGGTATATGGAGAGCAATCGTTCGAAAAGTTTAAGGGGATGTTTTCTTTTGGGATATACGACAAGAGAAAAGGTTCCCTGTTTTTGGTAAGAGACCGATTCGGCGAAAAGCCACTGTATTGGACAATCCAGCAAGGCACGCTAGTTTTTGCGTCTGAGGCGAAGGCGGTACTTCAACATTTTGCAGTTCAAAAAAAGATAAGCCCTAACGCCGTATTATCTTACTTAACGTACGATGCGGTTTTAACCCCGGAGTGCATATTTGAAAAAATACAAAAGCTTGAACCCGCAACGTACCTGGAATACTCAAATGGTACCGCCTCAAAACATGTGTATTGGAATCCTCCTCAAAATACTCTGGACATTTCATTTGATGAGGCGCGAGACCGATTGGATTCAGTATTTTCGGAAAGCGTGATGTCCCAGATGGTTGCGGATGTCCCGGTCGGGGTTTTCTTAAGCGGGGGTTTGGATAGTTCAATTATTTCATACTACGCGCAACGACAGAATCAGGATCCTGTCCATACATTTTCACTTGGATTTGAGGATGCATCATATGACGAATCCATGTATGCTCGGAAAGTCGCGTACGCCTTGGGCACCGAACATCATGAGAAAATTGTTACACCAAAGGAGATGCGGGAATCACTCGAAGTTGTAATAGATAAATTGGACGAGCCACTTTCCGATCCGGCGATAGTTCCGAATTATCTCCTATCGGAATTTGCACGAGAACATGTGAAAGTGGCCCTCGGAGGAGACGGAGGAGATGAGCTGTTTGCAGGGTACCAAACGTTCACCGCACAAAAATTTCTATCCTGGTATAGGTTGCTTCCTTTGATTGTGAGGAATAAGCTTGTTGAACCCGTAGTAAACAATCTACCGGTGTCGCATACCTACTTCAGTCTTGATTTTAAAGTGAAGCAATTCATACGAGGTGACCGCGCGCAAAATAAATATGTCCATCAAGCGTGGCTTGAAAGTTTTAATTTTGAGGAAAGAAAAGAAATACTTTCGCCTGCGTATAAAGAGTTCTTGTATACAGACCAATACCGACGTATTGATGAATATGTATCAGAGGTACCAGAAGATATAAATATGCAAACAACGTACTTTTATTTACGCACTTATTTGTTAGACGTTATTCTAAATAAAGTAGATAGATCAAGCATGTATAATTCTCTTGAAGTACGGTCGCCCTTTTTGGATGTGGATTTAGTGGAGCTCGCACTGCAAATTCCATGGCGGTATAAACATCGGGGCGTAACGGGCAAATATATATTGCGGGCTCTTATGAAAAAACGTCTTCCGAAAGATATTGTTTCAAGGAGTAAGCACGGATTCGGGCTTCCTGTTGGCCAGTGGCTTCGAGGCGAATGGCGTGAGTTTCTTTTAGATACGTTGTCCGAAGATCGCTTAATTAGAATGGGGATATTTGATCCGCGTACAGTGCAGAGAATAATACATGAGCACATTGACGGTTCGCACAACCACCGCAAAAAACTGTGGTCGCTGTTAATCTTTTCATTGTGGTACGATAGATGGAATTCAAGCTAAAAAATGAAACTCTCAACACAATTTTTCAGATTCTTGTGTGTCGGCGGCGTAGCATTTTTCATTCAAGTTTTTACCACCTACGTTTTTACTGATCTATTTGGGTTTTGGTATTTTTGGTCATACCTTGTTGGGGTACTATCAAGTTGGACGTTTATCTTTTTTGCCAACTCACTTCTAACTTTTCCTGGAAATCATAGAGGAATACACACAAGGAGGTACAGTTTATTTCTAGGAACGTATTCTATAGCTTTTATAATAAACGCCGGACTCGTGTATTCTCTTACCTCATTGTTCAATGTTTATTACCTATTGTCGATAACCACTGCGACAATAATTACTGTGCTAATTACATTTTCGCTTAGTAAGGGTTTAATTTTCAAGTATGAAGACATACCTTAACAACTACGTTCTTAATGGGCTTAAAGAGCATTGGTTGGCGGTGTTTGTTTCCGTATGCGTCGGTTTGCTAACCGTAGTTCCGTTTTTAGTTTTCACGCAGGATGATGCCTACCGAGGGATAGCGATGATGGGATCTGACGCAGAAGAGCACTATGTTGCACGAATACAGGAAGTGTATGATGGACACCCTTCTTTAGGAAATGTTTTTCGAGAAGATAAAGACCAGCCGTACGCTACAGCTGGGCTAGGCGAAATAATTGTTGCATTAATTGGCAAGGTTCTGGGAATGAGTGCAGTTCAGGTAAATATCTTTTCAAAATTTTTATTTGTTTTTCTCATTTCATTTTTTATCTATCTGCTGGTATATCTGATGGTGAAAATAAAGGCGGCGGCTTTAATAAGCTCTGTTGCGCCTATACTCGGATACAATTTGATTAGCAAAATTGATCCATGGCTGGCTCTGCTCCGAGGCGAGTCGATAGATTCAATGTTTTTGGTTTTTGCCAGACCGATTAACCCGGAAGTCAGTGTCCTCATTTTGGTTGTTGTGCTTTTGCTCCTCTACAGAGCATTTTATGAACATACATCTCCTAAGTGGTGGGAAATAGTCGCAATAGGTGTTTTAACCGGATCATCCTTGTACATCTCCCCCTACGTTTTTTCTTTTCTCGGCGTTTTAATCGCAGTTTCTTTTGTGTGGTTTTTGATTCAAAAGCAGTTTGATCTCGCCCATTTTGCATTTATGGCAGGGGCTATTGGTCTATTAACCACGGTTCATTTCATAATCAATTACATCAGCCTCAGTGCTGGCGTAGATTATGCAGAATTGGCAATGAGAACCGGATTAGTATCCAAGCACCTGCCTCTTTTGTTGGGTTTCTGGATTCCAATTGTGTTCTTGCTCGTCTTTTTTATATGGCCAAAGAATGAAAGCAAAGCCCGCACTTTCTTATTAATTACGATAACTGCGTTATTTTTGACAATCAATCAACACGTATTAACCGGATTGTATTTGCATCCGGGGCATTATCATTGGTATATAACAAAACCACTGGTCGCTATAATTGGGGGGATATATGTTGGTTTTATTCTCCAGTTGTTCTTCAAAAACAAGAGATTGTACGCTGTCTTAACGGCAATAGTTATTGCGTTCTTTTTTTACAATGCGACACTTTGGCAAATTAATTCGTACGAGCAAAGATATCCCGTAGACATAGAGATTCAGGAATATGCGACGATGTTTGATTACATGAGGGGCTTAGAGAAGACAGAATCTATTTGGGCGGAAAGAAAGCTCTCGTTGTATATTCCCATTTACACACACCATAATGCGCCCAACAATCTTCACGTTATTTATTATTTGAATCCAAAAGATTTTTATGAAAACGGTCTTTTCTTGCGCTATCGTCTACAAAAAATACACCCCGACTCCGTTCTCGAAGTTATGAAGAAAGATTTGAACGAAGTATCAACTCAAATTTTTGGCATGTATCTCCGTGAAAGTACCGGAGACCCACATGCTGTACCTGAAGACGTCCTACTTGACCTTGAGAGAAAATATGAAGTTTTTCACTCGCGGCCGTTTGTTGAAGTGTTTAAGGATTTGGGGGTAACTATGGTTTTAGTAAAGGATGAAGAAAGGGCGGCGCATGATGCACTTCCTGCTTTAACGGAAGTATACACCGGTGGTGGTTTGGTACTATATGCCGTAAGCCCCAGATAATTTTATGAAAATTAATCTCGGAAGCAGTGGTTTTAACAAAGAAGGGTTCATCAATGTAGATATACGAAAATCGGTAAATCCGGATGTAGTCCATGACCTTAACGTGTTCCCATATCCGTTTGAAGATAATTCAGCAGATCACATAGAGATGGTTCATGTGCTCGAACATCTCGACAAACCATTTCACGTGATGAGAGAATTACACAGGATTTTAAAGCCGGGGGGAACATTGTACATAGCGGTACCGCATTTTAGTCGCGGATTTACGCACGCGGAACATGAACATGGTTTCGATGTGTCATTTCCATACTATTTTAAGAGGAAATTATTTCCAGAACAATTTTATGGATCAGAATTTGATTTAGTATGTCTAAAATTAAACTGGATTTCTCAAATTACCTTTAGATATCTTCCCCAAATTGGAATTGGGATATTTAGCCAGTCATTATTAAAAATTCTCAATGTGATTTTTACTTTTCTTGCAAACATAAGTCCGATGTTTTGTTCACGAATATGGTGTTTTTGGGTTGGCGGTTTTGAAGAAATTGAGTTTCATTTCAAAAAGGTTTGAAAACCGAGGTCTGCTCGGATATCGTCTTGAGGACACAATATTTTTGAACTGCTTGCAAGTGGCGACATATATGGGTACTATCTCGCCATGAAAGTTGGAATACTTGGAGTTGGTATGGTGGGAAGTGCGCTACGGCACGGTTTTTCTCGTATTGGACATGATGTTATTGTTCACGACCCTAAGCTCACCGAGACGGCCTTTGAGCATGTATTGCCAACTGATGTCGTCTTTATCTGCGTCCCAACCCCGTCCGCGCAAGACGGTAGTTGCGATATCTCTATTGTAGAGGGGGTTGTTGATACGCTTGCTGATGCTAAATATAGTGGGCTAGTTGTAATTAAATCTACCGTTGAGCCTGGTACTACGGATTTTCTTTCCCAAAAACATCCTAAAATACGCCTTTCTTTTTGCCCTGAATTTTTAAGGGAGCGAGCCATGTATGTTGATTTTGTTGAAAACAACGATGTGTGCATCATAGGAGCCTATAATGAAAAAGATGCAAGTGCATTGCGCGAAGTGCATGGTTCGTTACCGAAAGAATTCGCAGTCGTCTCACCTCTAGAGGCTGAATTCTCAAAGTATTTCTTCAATGTCTTTAATGCGCTTCGTATTGTGTATGCAAACCAATTTTATGATGTATGTAAAGCATCTGGTGCAAACTACCAAAAGGTAAAGGAAGCCATGACAAAACACAGAACCATGCCGTCGGTGTATCTTGAGTGCAATGAAAACTTTCGCGGGTTCGGAGGCGCGTGTCTTCCCAAGGACACCAAGGCTTTTGCGGAATATGCAAAGAAAGTATTGAATCTAAGTAAAGACGAAAACATGACTCTTTTCGAGGGGATTGTTGAGATAAATAAACGCTACAAGGAGACCGTACTATAAAAAATCCCGGCGTTTTCACGCCGGGATATCGATCAATCAAATTTTTACGAGCTCAGGTATCAAGAGGAGGGCCGCAATTGACATGGCTGGTACAACACCATTCGGGATGAGTGAAGTCATAATCTCACTCCTATCTACAGTTATCGTTTTCTGGTTTGTGCCGGCCTCTGTGTGCTTGCGAGCACCAAGAGCATAAAAAAACAGATGTTCGCCACCATCCGTTTTATCGGCGAATTCTGTGATAGGAGAAATATTAGGCGTTATCCATTTGTCGGAGACGTAGCCAGTTTCCTCCAAGAGTTCACGTTTTGCTGCATCCAGTGGCTTCTCACCTTTTTCTATACCACCAGTCGGGGTAGAGATCATAATGCACATCTGACCATACTTTGGTTCCTCCACGAGAACGTACCGACCCTCTGTGTCAATTGCAACTACAACAGCAAATTGTTTCTTACCTCGATCCCAAAGCAGTTGGGGATCTCGTATGATGCCATCGGGGGTTTCAACAATACGTTCAATAACGGAAAAGAATTGATGATCAAATTTTCTTACTTCAGATATGATTTTTCCTACTGGGGTCATTTCACCTACATATCTCATCTTCATCTCCTTGTCTCCTTAAACTTGTTTCCAGTTGAACTGATATCTTAATACCAATAAATGGAACACTTGTCAAGTATTCATCAATACAGTATACTCGTACCTCATGAAAAAAATTCTCATTACGGGTGGCGCGGGTTTTATTGGATTCCATCTAGCAAAGCGCCTTGCCAAACAGGGGCACAATATCACCATTGCCGACAACTTTTTTCGAGGAAAAAAAGATATGGACTTCAAATCTTTGGTGGCACTTTCCAACGTAACACTTATAGAAGCCGATTTAACAAAAGAAACATCGTGGAAAAAAATTGGTTCAGGGTACGATTATGTGTATCACTTAGTCGGCATCAACGGCACCAAACTTTTTTACGAAATTCCACACGAAGTGCTTCGTATAGGAGTGTCAACAACAATGAACGCACTTGATTGGTTTCGAGCAAAAAATAAAAAGAAGAATGCAAAAATTTTGTATACCTCTTCAAATGAGGCATACGCGAGCGCACTTGAAGCATTTGGGAAATTACCACTTCCGACGCCTGAAAGCGTTCCATTGGTCATAGCCGATACATATAATCCTCGCTGGTCGTATGGTGGACAAAAATTAATTGGAGAGTTGTTTTTTATTAACTACGCACAAAAATATGACTTTCGCATGTCGATTGTGAGGCCACATAATTTTTATGGGCCACGTGCGGGCTATGATCACGTTATACCGCAAGTGATAGGGAGAGTGAATGCTCACGAGGAGCCATTTACAATATTCGGATCAGATGAGACACGTTCATTTTGTTACATAGATGATGCGGTGGAAGCTATACAGATGGTTATGGAATCAAAAAAAACTGATGGAGAGACGTATCATATTGGAACCAACAAAGAAACGAAAATACAAGATTTAGTTGAGATGATATACACAATGATGGGTGAAAGACCAAAAAAAATAATTAAAAAGAAGTCGCCACGGGGGAGTGTCAGGCGCCGCCTTGCTTCTGTATCAAAAATAAAAAAGGATACAGGGTGGCGTGCCAATACTTCTTTAAAGAAAGGTTTGAAAGAAACTATTGACTGGTATCTTAAACACCCAAAACCTAGGTAATTCCTCCTTCTTTTAATATTACTGAGTTGCGTACGGCAATGATATCGCCGCTTTTGTATTTGTTTGTATTCGTAACGATGTCCCTTATTAGGTTGGCAATGACAGAAGGAGGTTGCATCTTTGATGAATCACCGGCGATACTCTCACGCATTGCAGTATTTGTCGGCCCGGGGCAAACTGAAAAGAAATTATACTCTGGACGATTTCGCGCAAGCGACTGCGTAAAAGAATTGACCGCCGCTTTTGAAGCAGAGTAAGCCGGAAAGTGGCCGTTTGCATGAATGCCCGCCGTCGAAGATATGAAAATGATACCTCCTCCAGGGCGTACATATTTTAGAAACAATTTTGTAATGTAAAATAATGAGAGGACATTTATCCGAAATGTCTTGTCTATTACTTCAGGCTCTTGTTTTTCAAGATTAACTTGCTTTCCGATAAAGCCGTGTGCACATACAATCCAATCCAATGAATCTTTGTCATCTAACACTTTTTTTTCCAATTTCTGAATGTCGTCGAAAGAGGCGAGGTCGGCATGTTCACGGGTAATTTCAATCACGTCGTTGGTGCCATTTTTAAGCGCTGAAGATACAGCACTGCCAATTCCACCACTAGCCCCTGTAAGGAGGATTGTCGCCATAGTGCACTCAAGTATGGCACGTTCTTTCTTGTTTGCGAACACCTTTTATTTGCGTCATAATTCCCATTGCTCTATGAACGTAACAAAATGTCACCTGTGCAAATCAGATAATTTAGTAAAGATACTAGATCTAGGGTTTCATCCGCTCGCTGATTTTTTTCCAAAAAAGGCGCAGATAAGTCAAATGGAAAGGAGATATCCTCTATCGGTGCTTCTTTGCCGCGAATGCGGTCATGCAATGAATAGTTATGTTGTCTCCGGGGAGGAGCGCTATCAAGAAAATGACTATAGTTTTAACTCCAACCACTCAAAAATCTCCATCGAGCATTTTGCCAACTTTGCATCTGACGTCGCAAAAGTCACGAACATGAAAAAGGGTGATTTGGTTGTTGATATTGGGAGCAACGTAGGAACACTCCTTTCTTCTTTTAAGGATCTTGGTGCGGAGGTGCTAGGTGTAGATCCGGCATCAAACATTGCTGCTATAGCGGAGGAAAACGGTATACCAACAATCAATGATTTCTTTAACGCAAATGTCTCATCACAAATTCTTAGAAAAGGAAAAGCGAAAATCGTTACTTCTGTAAATTGCTTTAATCATGTGGAAAATCCAGACGATTTTATGCGCAACGTTGTTTCTATTTTGAGTCAGGATAGTGTGTTTGTTATCGAGTCGCCGCATTTTCTACAGATCTTAAAACGCAAGCAATTCGACACTGTCTACCACGAACACATCTCGTATTTTTCGGTGAAGTCCCTAACGGCATATGTTAAAGATTTCGGTTTAACAATCTTGCACGCCGAAGAGAATGATTACATTGGCGGGGTAATAAGAATATTTATAGGTTACGGGAAAGAAGATGGTTCAGTGCAACAAATTATTGCGAAAGAGGAACAAGCGGAATTATTCGAAGAAAAAACATGGAAGACGTACGCAAGAGCTATTCTAGAGTGCAAGCTTAATTTACTTAAAGAGGTCGTCGACGCTCGTTCGCGAGGCGGGAAAATAGTTGTTATAGGAGCTGCGGCAAAGGGCAATACGCTGTTGAATTATTGCGGAATAGACAACTCCCTAATAGATTTTGCAACGGACGCCTCCGATCTTAAGATTGGAAAATATTTACCCGGATCTCACATTCCAATCAAATCGGACGACGATATAGGTAGCGATATTACGCATGCAATTATACTTGCATGGAACTTGTCGGACTTTTTGAAAGAAAAAATTTCCTCGAAACATCAAGGTATAATGTACATCACACCACATGTGATAGAGTAAATTAATGAAAATTATTAAGAAGCAGGAGAACTTCAGAGATTTTCGAGGTACAATTACTGATATTTTTGTGAGTGAACCTCATGAACACTGTTCTATAATTTTTACGAAAAAGGGCGGAATACGTGGTAACCACTACCATAAACTTTCTCGGCAGTTTGATTTTCTAGTTAGTGGAAAGATGGAGGTTTATGGGCAAGTCATGGGCGGAAAGGTTATTAAAAAAGAACTATGGTTGCCCAATAGTTTGGTTATATGGGAACCAAACGAGGCACACGAGTTTATCGCACTTAAAGATTCAGTATTCGTTACGTTTGTTGACGGCCCTAGGGGAGGAGATAATTTTGAAAAAGACACCTATCGACTTGAGGTTCCACTACACAAAGAATATGCTGGTGGAACACGTTAATGCAATTTTTTATATGCCCACCAAAGTGCCATTGATGAAACTATATCGGTAACGATGGTGCCGATAACGGCACCCATAATTCCGTACATTGGAATGAGAATAATCCATAAAATTCCTTTTACTCCCTGTGTGGCAAAGAGAGTGACATATCGCAAGCGTACGTTGCCCTGGGCGTACAGCATTGTTTCTACTATGTTTTTTGGTTGGAAGATTAGTGCGGCAGCAAGTAGCTGGCTGGCAAAAATTGCAGAAACATATTGGGGAAATATAAATTTGTATAAAAGTGGTGCAAGAAAAATATAAGCGATAGCAATGACAACTGATACTAGAAGCAACTGCATAACTCTAAGCGGAACAGTTTGTTTCATTTCTGAAACGGTTTTTGTCACAAATTTAGGGAAGATGAGCGGATAAATATTTTCAGAGAAATTACGTATTTCCCTTACTGGGGCAAGTGCAAAAGTATAAATTGCAAGCTGAACAGGTCCCGCAAAATGCCATAGGAGCAACTGGTCTAGGTTACCCACCATTTGAGAAAATACTCCCATAACGCTCAAATGTTTTCCGTATCTTACGGTCTCATCTACATGTTTTTGTTCATCTTTTATGCTGTATTTTCTAATGACAAATTCGTATAAAACCCAGCTGGCAAGAAAATTAGAAACAAAATAAGTAAGCAAAATTATCAGTACATTTTCAGTCAAGAAAAGCGCAATAACGATAGCAACGATAGGTGCAAGAGATCGGGGAACTCCATACAAAGTGAGACCCTTGAAATCTTTCTTGCCCGCCAGTATTGTTTTAGAAAAACCAAAACTATTGGACAGTGGTGTTGTTAGCGCAATTGCAAGTATGCCCCCTCCTAGAATAATATTGCCGTTCCAGAAGTAATATACAGCTCCAATGAGCGCCAAAAAAGAAGCTGGCAAACTCCATAAAATATTTACTCGTGATACCCCTCGAACAACATTTTGATGCCCCCGGGCAACAGCTCTTCCCAGCGCTCCACTTAATCCACCGAGTGAAAAAGCTCCAACAAAACCGGCGATCGCGAGAACATATTTATAAGTCCCAAAAGATGTAGGTGACAAGAGGTTTGCAAATGCGACGGTCAACAACATACCGCTGACAACAGCAATTCCTCGCCCCAAAAATAGCCAAAAATTTCCGCTTGCAAGATATACCATGTCAGCTTTCGTATACCTTTCGCTCCACCGCAAAATGGTGTAGATTTTTCTTTTAATGGTGGTAAACATAAGTAGAGCGATAGTAGCGCGTATAATCAAATAATACCAGAAGCATTGTTAAGCGAATGGACGTACGCTCTTCTATTCTCAAAATTTCTACACACTCTTATGAAAACAGTACTCATCACAGGATCGGCGGGCTCTATAGGATCTAGAGGCGGCAAAGTTTTTTGCGAAAAAAAGATATTCTGTTGTCGATATAGATAACGATATGAGCGGCTACTTTTTCGGTAGGGGATCAAGCACAACATGGAACAGGGGCAAATTTAGGAAGAAATTTTGAAGGAGGTATACACACCACTCTATATCTATAAATGTGCGCGATACCAATCAATTGTTTCCCTAAGTCCGTCTTGGAAAGAAGTCTTTGCCTGGAATCCAAATTCTTTGTCTGCCTTAGAAGTGTCAAGACAGCGACGCGGTTGGCCATCAGTCGAGCCGGTCCACCGTATTTCACCAGTGAAGTCCATAATTTCAACAATGGTTGCAATGAGGTCGCGAATCGAGATTTCGCGGCCAGACCCTATGTTGATCGGCTCTGGTTTGGCGTATCTTTCTGTTGCCAGTACAATACCTTCTGCCGCGTCTGTTACATACAGGAATTCCCGCGTTGCATTTCCTGTACCCCATACTTCTATGGAATTTTCGCCGCGCTTTTGCGCGTCATATACCTTATGAATGAGAGCTGGAATAACATGTGACCTTTTGGGATCAAAAGTGTCTCGAGGTCCATATAGATTGACTGGTATGAGAGTGATGGCATTAAATCCATATTGCTGACGATATGCTTGCGCCTGTACGAGCTGCATTTTCTTAGCGAGTCCATATGGCGCATTCGTTTCCTCCGGGTAGCCACTCCAAAGATCCTCTTCCTTGAAAGGCACTGGTGTAAACTTTGGATACGAGCAAACGGTTCCAACGGCTGTAAACTTCTCAACACCTGCTTTGCGCGCGGCTTCCATAAGCTCTACCCCCATAATGATATTGTCGTAAAAAAGTTCCCCAGGCTTTTCTTTATTTAATCCGATACCGCCAACCTTGGCCGCAAGATGTATTACAATATTCTGTCCTTCGACTGCACGCTCACACACGTCACGGTTGCGCAAATCATCCGTGCTCGATCGCGGGATGGTGATATTTTTTTCCGGTACGCCGCGCGCAACAAGAGCTTCACGCACATGGCTACCTAAAAATCCAGCGCCACCGGCCAGGAGAATCTTTTTTTTCTTCAAATTAATTACCATAGAAATTGTTGCCAACTATTCTCCGGTGGAATTGTGGAATTGTAGAGATATCCTCGCACAATGCACGTCCTTCACTGTATTTTACATAGATGGCTGTTCTCTGCAAGAGGATTATTAGCGCAAGTATTTGAGATTGCCATCGACTATCCCCGAAATGAATTGTTTCAAAATAACTTTTGGTTTTCAGTCCAGTTTCTTTCGTTCCTTGTGTCCGTACAATTACTTGGGAGCTCGATTTCCAAGTAATCCGGGAGCTAACTTAGTCCAATAATTTTGTCTATGCTGCGCGGAAAGAACGAAGCGAGCAGGTTCCAACGCTACATCGTCTAATCCGCTGGGATGCATTACCGTATTGCACAGTTCATTACCTGAGGGCATTATGGGGAACATGGTGAAAAAAAATGTGTCTAAAAATAAGTCAAAAAAGAAAACTGCATGGGTTGCCGTTTCAGGCGGTTTTGATCCGCTTCATATTGGGCATGTGAGAATGTTTGAAGAAGCTCGGGCGCTTGGCGGGAAGCTTGTAGTGATTCTCAATAATGACAACTGGCTGATGAACAAGAAAGGATTTGTATTCATGCCCCAAGAAGAAAGGAAAGAGGTGCTCCTCTCACTTGCGGCTGTCGATGACGTTGTTATTACGGAGCACGAATTGAATGATCAGGATAAGAGTGTCTCGCGCGAATTGCGAAAAATACGCCCCTCCATATTTGCAAACGGGGGAGACAGAACAAATAAGAATGAAATACCCGAGACAGTCGTATGTGAAGAATGCGATATTGAAATGGTGTTTAATGTGGGTTACGGAGGAAAAATCCAGTCTTCTTCGTGGCTTACTAACGGCAATGTGAATAATATCGTCGATGTGCGTCCGTGGGGAAATTTTGAAGTACTTAAGCACAAACCGCATTATTGGATCAAAACCATTTCTGTTTTGCCCGGTAAAAGATTGAGTTTGCAAAAGCATTCAAAAAGAAGTGAAGTGTGGACATGCGTTGACGGGGAGGTTGAAGCGGAAATTTCTGGCACTGTTAAAAAATTAAAAATTGGGGATACGGTCACGTTGCAAGTTGGAGAAATACATCGATTGTCATCGTCCTCTGGCGGTACGGTGGTTGAGGTCGCCTATGGCGATGAGGTGAGAGAAGATGATATTGAAAGAATTGAGGATGATTATGGACGTACCTAGCATCATTAGTGAGGCTTTGCTACACTATTTCTCATGACACTTGAAAAGGCACTGCGGTTTGTTGTTTTGGCGGGGGTGTTTGCTCTGCCGTTTATTCCGCTTATTGTCGCGCAGTCGCTCTTTTTTCCATTCATAACAGGAAAAAATTTTACGTTTAGG
>Ga0210057_1003385_pt1 | contig 22020 bp, 19 predicted proteins | sample CryGeyCG2114_010_2_FD_183968 | JGI IMG/M metagenome (GOLD analysis project Ga0210057, IMG submission 183968) | Groundwater microbial communities from aquifer - Crystal Geyser CG10_big_fil_rev_8/21/14_0.10 (SPAdes) (version 2) | ecosystem: Environmental > Aquatic > Deep subsurface > Groundwater ...
ATATTTGCTCAAGCAAGAGCTGAAAGAGCTAGGCATTACGCCGGCCGTCATTGAGCAAACCCTCAATTTACGAGAGTCGGCCGAATGGTCTGAGAACATCGGCTTACCTTTTTCTGAAAACTCTATTGATCGTCGTTTAGCTGAAGTTATGGTGGCCAAATATTTACAGAAAAATACTTTGACCACAGAGAAAGATAAAAATCGTTTGGCGGGCAAGCTGGCTCGTCGTGGTTTTAGTGCCAATTTGGTTTATGAACTGGTGATGCGGGCAGACCGTAATTAGCAATAGTAGCCAACAACTATTAGGGGGTACAAATAATCAGTTCAACAGGGTGGTTTTTTGCACAGTATAATTATCTGTTGAACTGCTAGAGTTAAGAGGAAGTAATTAATTATCTATTATGAAGTTAAGAGATCTCTCTTTCTCGCGTCTTTCGACTTTAGACAAAAGAAAAACTGCCTATATAGTTTTGGGTATTCTGCTCGTTTTGTTAGCCGTTTGGGGAGTTTGGCGGGTGCGAGTTGGTGCCGACGTCATTAACAGTGCACGGCCAAAAATTCTTCCCATAGATAAAAAGAATTTTAGCGTTAACGACCAAGTGAGACTTTCCATTTACGTCAACGATCAAGACGAAATAGATATGAATAAGATGCGGGTTTTTGTTGATTGGGGTGATGGTTCACCCGTTCAAGATCAATCATATGTGCATCCGGAGAATTTAACAGATCTCGCCGGCTCTCCCATATTAAAAATTATTGCGAATCATTATTACAGTAATATTGGATCTTACACAATTACCATAACCGCCCAAGACTCAACTGGCACCAAGTCATTGCCGTTCACTGTTCCCGTGCAGGTTTTTTCTGAGCGTGACACCGGCTCATACAACTATGCTCCTACCATTTCGAGCGTAACAGATGCCAGCGTTACCAAGACAAATAAAGAATTTCAATATTGGGTAGAGTTCTTTGATTACAGCGATATCAGCTTAAATTCCGCCAAAGTGTCTATTGATTGGGGCGATGGTGACAAACCAACGGTCACGGAAGACATTCAACCAACCAGAGAAATTCACCCAAACAGTGAAGATTACAAACAGGCAATTGTTTATAAAACATACGCGAAAGAGGGCGTTTATTTGGTCACTATCACCGTTACCGATGGTGACGGTGAGTCAACGCAAGATCAAATGATAATTATTGCCAGTGATGCGGTGGTTAATCCGGAAATTCTCATTTCCAGAGTTGTGCCTAAAGCAACCGCCGGTGGTCAATATCAATTTGAGTACCAACTATTTGATAATAACGGTAGTGATTTCTCTGAAGCATACGTAGATTGGGGAGATGGCAATCGTGACAATTTGCCGACTGAACCGCAAGTTGATACCGGTAAGTACCGCTCGTATTATCAGTCTTATGCTAAACCGGGGTACTTTAATTTTAAAACAACCAGATTGCTAGTCTTTGGTCACACTTACGAACAGCCGGGTACCTATATTATGTCCATCAATGTTACTGACTCAGAAGGGGGCACAGTAAAAAGAGAATTAGTCGCTGTGGTTTCTCCTGGCGCGGGGTTAGAGTTTGAAGAGAAGTTTTTCTCTCCAAAAGTATTTGAAGATGATCCTTCCAGATTCAGTAATGTTTTGCCAGAACCGTGGTACGTGGTTGGTGAAAATTATCCTTCGTACCTGAAGAGCACAAGTTATTGGCAATATAATCCTTTATTTAGATGGGAATTATACAATAGTTTAAACAATAGAGATGGCTATGCCTACTACTTGACCGATCGCGATAGTGGCTTCTCTACTTTAATGAGAAATCTGAGTAAATCATATAATCCGAAAGAATCCTTTTTGCTTAGTGAGTTTGAATTTATCTTAGGTGGTGCCACTAACCAAGGGCAGGTTAGTTACGGCTTTATTAACAGCGAGGCTACTGATATGAAAAACGCTGCAACTATGCTTGTAATTTATGACAAGAATGAGTTTGAGGCCTATAGCGCCTTTTACTATGACGGCACTCCTTACACTAAAGAGAATACATCCATTGTACAGATGACTTTGTCAGAGAAGCTGAGACGCAACACAGTTTATCACGGTGTTGTTGAATTAGAGGAAGGCTCTTTAACCACTAAAATCTTAAAAGGAGATGGTTCAGTCATTGGAGAGTCCACTGTGCAAATAGACGCTAAAAAGAGCACCAAAGATTACAACGCTTGGGGCGTTATTGACTACAGTGACGGTTTAGATGTGAAGATGAATCCGCTGTACCCTAGCTGGAATGGTATTTCGTGGGGATTTCTAGATAATGTGACTGTCTTCAATAGAGGGGTAACCGAGACTCAACTTACGCCCCCTGTGCTTGAACCTCTTCTAACGGAGCCTGCAACGAGCGAGGTTGAGAATTCTGACACTACTCAAGTGGGAGACAATAACTTTACTCCAGAAAATGTTCAAACAGCAGAACAAGTCTATGTTGAAGAAGTGGTTAAAAAGGATGCTGAGGCAGGGCAGTTTCTGCGCGAACAAAATCAAAAACGGGTTGCCACTACCAATGCTCAGACCAGTGTGGAGAAACTGACAGATCAGCTGGAAGAGGCAGACGACAAGACTGTTAAGAACAGAGTGGAGAAACAACTTAAGCAAGCAAATAAGGAATTAACCGAAATTCAGGAAGAGCAAGCTATAGTTACCGAGGGCGAAAAAGGCCTCTGGACGAGAATTACTACTTGGTTCAGTGGTTTATGGAACAGTCTTGTCAGTATATTCTAGTTAGTTTGCTAATTAAAAAGCGCCGGCTTTAGCCGGCGCGAGGTCAGTCAAGCAAGATGGCGTCGAGTGTGACTGTTCAGTCAAACCTGACTGAGGGGTAGCCATCAGCTTCAATGTTGTCGTGGCACGGTATCACCCCATTGTCCGTGTCTTTGCGGGGCAGGTCTTTGCTTCGGTGGTTGATCTGGCTACCCGCTATGACGCCCGGGTAAACTCGCTGACCAGTCTTGCGGTCAATATGTGAGCGGTGCCATGACATTTGATTCTCTCTGGGTACGTGGCGGAAAAAGAATTTGAAAGTGCCACAAATGAGGTATGTTGCCATCAAAAGCAGTGCAATCAACATGCATTGCAGTAAGACATGAATCATCACCATCTCCTTTCTTTACCAGTATACCGTGTTCGCAAATCTTCAACACTTTAGCTAAAATCACCTTTATTGTCAATCATTTTTGGTACAATGAAAAGGAATATTAAAAAGGAGGTTTGTAGTGGCTGAACAGAAATATATCTATAAGTTTAGTGAAATTGACCACGACTCAATTGCTCTTGTTGGGGGTAAGGGGGCCAATTTGGGCGAAATGACGAAGAGTAAACTGCCTGTTCCGCCCGGCTTTGTTGTTTCCGCTAGTGCCTACTTTTATTTTATGAAGAAGGGTAAGTTAGATAAATTAATTGCCAAAGAGCTAAAAGACTTAGACCCTGAAGACACCAAAAAACTCAAAACCATCTCTAGCTATTTGAAAGAGAAGGTCTTAAAAACACCCATACCGCCAGACTTAGAAAAACTAATTATTGACGCCTACCATGACCTGTCAGAAGAAGCGTTAAAACCAGATGGCGCCTACGTGGCGGTGCGCTCATCCGCCACGGCGGAAGATCTGCCAGAAGCATCCTTTGCCGGTCAGCAGGCTACTTATTTAAACATTCAGGGTGACAAAGAGGTGGTTGACGCGGTCAAGGCTTGTATGGCCTCTTTATTTGAGGCCCGTTCAATTTATTACCGACAGGTGAACGGCTTTGACCATACCAAAGTGGCGCTGGCTGTGCCTGTGCAAATGATGGTGCAAGCAGACGTCTCGGGCATTATGTTTACCGCCGACCCCATGGCCAACGATGAAACCATTGTCGTTATTGAAGCGGGCTTAGGTTTGGGTGAAGCAGTAGTTTCGGGTTCGGTAACGCCTGACGAATACCATGTAGATAAAAAAAGCTTGCAAATTGTAAAGAAGGATATTCACGAGCAACCATGGAAAATGGCTATCTCACAGGGTCAAAACAAACACGTTAAGCTGTCTAAAGAAGAAGCAACCTCTCAGAAACTGCCTGATAACTTAATTATTGAAACGGCTAAAATTGGCATCAAACTAAACGAGCATTATAATCACCCCCAAGACTGTGAATTTGCGGTGGAAGGTGGCCGAGTTTTCATTGTGCAAACCAGACCAATAACTACTTTGGGAAAGACGGCCGAATTGACGGGCGACACGAACAAAGGATCCGGCCAAAGCGCGGACACCGGCGCCGATTCAACGCCCGCAGTCGCCAAAAGTACAGCCGAAGTAATTTTACAAGGCATCGGCGCTAGCATCGGTTTGGCGTCTGGTACGGTCAAAATAATCCATTCACCCGACGAAATAGATAAAATCAACCCGGGGGAAGTTTTGGTCACCGAAATGACTACGCCCGATTTTGTGCCTGCTATGCGCAAAGCAGTGGCCATAGTTACCGATACGGGTGGCAAAACTTCTCACGCCGCCATTGTTTCGCGCGAACTGGGCATTCCCTGCGTCGTCGGCTCGGGCACGGCCACCGCGGTCTTAAAAGAGGGCACCATGATTACGGTAGATGGCCATGACGGCACCGTTTACAAAGGTAAAGTTGAGGGCGCGCACAGTGGTCAGAAAAAAGCAGCCGCTCTGAAAGCGGGCGAAGTAGTAGCCGAACCAACTGGTAGTTTGGCTTATCACACCGTTGTGCCTGCCACAGGTACCAAAGTTTACGTTAACTTAGGTGAGCCCGATATCGCTGAACAAACGGCACAGCTACCCGCCGACGGCGTCGGCTTAATGCGAGCGGAGTTTATTATTACGGGTATCGGCGAGCACCCCATGAGCATGATTAAAAACGGCCGATCTAAAGAGTATGTAGAGAAATTAGCTGAGGGGATTGCTCAAATGGCTAGTGCTTTTGCGCCTCGCCCCGTGGTTTATCGAGCGACCGATTTCAAAACGAACGAATACGCTCACTTAAAAGGGGGAGAGAACTTTGAGCAAGAGGAAGCTAACCCAATGATCGGTTTTCGCGGGGCTAGTCGTTACATTAAACAGCCCGAAGAATTCGCGCTAGAACTGGAGGCTATTAAATATGTGCGGGAGAAGAAAGGATTAACCAATGTCTGGTTAATGATTCCCTTCGTGCGCACCACGGACGAGCTTATTGCCATTAAAAACTTAATTGCAAAATCTGGGCTAAAGCAGAGCAATGACTTTAAATTATGGATTATGGCGGAAGTACCTTCCACCGCTATATTAATAGATGAATTCTGTAAATTAGGCATTGACGGAGTGTCTATTGGCTCTAACGATTTAACCCAGCTAATTTTAGGGGTAGATAGAGATAACGCCACTTTAGCCACAGATTTTGACGAACGTGACCCCGCAGTGTTGGCGGCAATTGAACATATTGTGAAAACCTGTCGTGAATACAACGTCACCAGCTCTATTTGTGGGCAAGCCGCTTCTGACTATGCGGAGGTGGTGGAGACGATTGTACGGGCGGGAGCTACATCCGTTTCCGTCTCGCCTGATCGGGTAGGGGCGACCAGAAAGTTAATTGCTTCTATTGAAAAAAGATTACTCATTGAGCACGCCATGAACGAAGAAAGCCGGCACTTAGCAGAAGCGCGAGCAGAAACAGAAGATTTTATTTAATTTATACAGATGGGTGTTAGAGAGCCTGAAATTAGAGGGCTCTCTTTTTTAATCCTTGATCAAAGAGGTAAAAACTGGTATAGTCATATAATTTATGAAGAAGTCATCAGTTTCTACAATTAAGTTAAGTCGCTTACTAACCGTTTTTGACGAATCGGGCTTTGCTATTGCTAATGTAATGGGTAGTGCGCGTATGAAGGGACAAATTAAACCCGATAAAAACGAGATTTATATTAACAAAAATCTGCCCGTTAATGAGCGTATTCAGACTTTTTTGCACGAAGTAATCCATCTTTATGACGAAAGTTTAAGTGAAGATGAAACGGAAGAGGCTACTTTGCAGTTATTCGCCAAGCTGTCAGACGCGGAGTTGGGTTACATTGAATTCTTACTTGAAGAGTAGACACCAGAAGAAATTAAGAGTAAAAAGTAAACAGGAGCAAACATCATGGAAAGCGAACCAAGACCGGAAGAAGAGAGCGTTCAGCCAGAAGTTCGCCGCGCACCCCAGAACGAAGAGAATTTGGCGAAGTTAGAAGAATTTGATTGGGATCTTTCGCCCGAACGGTTGACCGCTCTTTTTCCCGAATTAGATGAGGGTTTGTTAGAGGAAGTCGGAATCCTTTATGAAGACGCAGGCTTGGAAGAGGCACTCGGCGCTTTGTATGCTTTCGCTGAAACGGCTGACATTGACGGGGCAGAGGTGATTGACCGATTGAGCTCAATGGAATCGCTATAACAATTTTGGCACATGACCCAGCCGGCCACCGAGTGTGGTCGGTTTTTTTGATTAGTTGGTAAACGAAGCTCGCCACTGAAGTGGAAACTGTGCAGAATTTCTTTCTGGCTTACGGCCTAGCGGTTCGTTCAGGTGGTTGAATTGTTAAACCAGTTCTGGTAAATTAGCTTTGTATTCCAAAAGGGATACTGATCCTGGGTAGCTCAATGGTAGAGCAAGTGACTGTAGCGCCGGGAGGCGTTCTGCAGCTTTCGTCAGTAATGGCGATTGAAAAACAAGGTTAATTGACGGGAAACCCTAGTGAGCAACTATCTGCTCGCGGGCAATCCGCAGCCAAGCCTTTCTCGCAAGAGATTGGAAGGTTCAGAGACTATACGCCTTGCATCCTTCAAGGATGATGAGATAGTCCACGCCCCTAGTAATAGTGGGATTAAGTGTAATCACTAGGTTGTCGGTTCGAATCCGACCCCAGGAGCCAAATAAAAACAACTATCTCGTATAGTTGTTTTTATTTGTTCTCTTAGGTATAGAATTCGAACCGTCGGTTCGCTGGCGGTGGTACAATATTTGTACCACCCGAAGTCGCCTGTCAAAATCAACGTAGTCTGACTTGACAGGCGACTACCCCGACCCCAGGAGCCAAAGTAGCAAAATTTAGCGTTTGGATTTGTTTTGAAGCGCCAGCTCTATTTGCCGATCTAAGAAATCACTAAAATTTATACCGGCGGCTTTTGCCTCTTTCGGGCACAGACTGGCGTCGGTGAGCCCGGGTAGGGTGTTTGTCTCTAAATAAAAAAGATTATTATTTTTATCTAAAATAAAATCGCTACGGGTGAGGCCGTGGCAGCCAAGAATTTGGTGAGCTTGCAAGGATTTTTTTTGGACTAACCTTTCTATTTCCGGGCCAATATTAGCCGGGCATATTTCTTGCGTATTTGGGGAGTTGTATTTCGCCTCGTAATCAAAGAACTTACCTGTAGGTATTATTTCGACAGATGGCAAGGGTTGATCACCTAATATTCCGCAAGTTAGTTCGCGTCCAGTAATGTACTCTTCTATCAAAACCTCTTTATCTACGGCAAAGGCTTTATTAAGAGCTTTTTTTATTTGACTCTGCTTGGTCACAATTGTTACAGCAACGCTGGAGCCGTTATTATTGGGCTTAACTACAAATGGTGGTTGCATGGTTAGTTCAGTAGGATTGGTAATTAACTGTTGCTTTGGAATCTGTAATCCTGCTTTAGACACCGTTTGAGAAGATAAATATTTATTAAATGCTAACTTACTAGCGACAGCACCAGAGCCAGTGTATTTGACTCCTTGCTCATCAAGTCCAGCTTGAATCTGGCCATCTTCACCGTAAGTTCCGTGAAGACCAATAAAGACAACGTCAAATTGAGAAAGATCATTAAAAGCCCAAGTTCCATCTATTGCAACTTCTAGAGGTACAACCTCGTACTTATCTCGAGGGAGATATTTGATAATATTCTTACCTGAATTCAGCGATACTTCTCGCTCGCTCGAACTTCCTCCGTAAATCACCGCCACCTTAATTTTTTCAGTAGACACATTAAATAGAGTAGAAGTTATCTTTATAAAAAGCAAGAGAGGGGCCCTGTTCAACAGGTGCCCCTCTCGAGGTCGGCTGCCACATCATACGGTAGGCTCGATGTGGCCGTAGCGCGCCGTAGCGTCGTGGTAGGCGGCATCCATCTGGTTGCCGTAGTTGAAGTGCCAGCATTCTTCCGCATAGTTGCTGAAGCCAGCTTGCGCAACGAGTTCCAAAGAAAGATAGCAGCTATAGTAGCTGTTATCTTTGTGTGTTAAGATTGATTTGTATTGGGGAGTCATCTAGCGTTCTAGGATGTTCGGCTTTCAGTCGAAAACGTGGGTTAAAATCCTACCTCCCCAACCAATTATCGGACCCTTCGCAATGAGGGTCCGATTTCTATATTATATGGTTCCAATAACGTCCAACGTGCAGAGCCAATTATGAAACGGGAAGCGGTTAGTCGTTCTTTCGAGCGGCAATTTTTATTTAGCGCACTTATCCCACATGAGTTGCCACCAGCGCCGGTATGACTCGGATAGAGCGTGGTTAACAATGACAGTAATGACGCTGCCGTCCGTTCCGCCTTCTTTGGGCTGCGAGGTTGTTACGACATAATCACCAAAGATCACAAACCACCTTCTATATCTTAATTCCGACTAAGGGAATGAAAAAGAAAACAGGTACTAAAAAAATATCATAAACCGAACAAGCTGATGAAATTAATATTAATTGTTGAAGATGACGACAGCTTGAAGAAGGCATTGCAAATCAAGCTGGCCGAACTGCCAGATTCTGAGATAATTTTGGCCAAAAATGGGGTAGAAGGTTTGAAGCAAGCACTCTCTAAACATCCTGATTTAATTTTATTAGATATAATCATGCCCCATCTTGATGGCGTGGGTATGTTAGAAAAATTACGTCAAGATGAGTGGGGTAGGCAGGCTAAGGTACTAGTACTAACTAATGTTTCTGACAACGAGCAAATCGCTCGATGTACCGAATTGGGCGCGGAAGAGTATCTGCTGAAGGCAGACCGGCAAATTGAAGATATAGCGCAAGAAATTGCTTCAAAGATTCAGTAGTTTTTCCGCTTTAAGCTTTACATCATCTCTGGTTCTTGTTAAATTGCGCTTGAAGGAGACTAGGATGCCACAGTCACAGAAAGATGTATGGCGACAGCTTGCGTTTGAGGAGCTTGAGAAACAAGAATTGGCTGATCGTCAGCCCCGAGTACAGACGCTTCTGGACAACTGCCCCAAACTGACTTTTGACATTTGCAACCTGGTTCTACATGCCTCTATGCAAGATGGAGATAAGTTAGATGAGGTTCTTAATCTTCTTGAAGACCATTACAACCAGCATCTTTCTTATCAAGATCCTGAGGTGCGGGGCACGGTTAGTGACTGTTTACTTGGTGGGGTTAACAAGACGCACGTGGAGCTGATCCGTATTTGCGAAGAGGTGCTCCATTTGGAGCCGACCCAAAAGCGGGCTTGACTCATCCGCCCATCTCCAATGTGAGGTGTGGCGGTTTTTTTATTGATATCTGCTCCAATAAAAAGTATGTTGTTTCTGCACCGACAAACAGGTGCAGAGAGGATTAACAGCATGAAATGGCGGTTCAAGGGCACATGGTGGTTGCTGATTGGTTATAACCGACTGTTGAGCAATAAAGTGGATGTTGCTGACTGGGTACTGCGGTTACTATGCTTCGGTCGGCGAAAAAGTGTCCGCATCATCTTGTTTAATGTCCCTGCTCAGTATTGGGGCAGTGAATATCATCTCGGGCAATATCTCAAACCATTTTTCACTCAGTTAGACCAGTCTCGCGGCGATTTTCTAGTGACTACTTGGTTGAGGCCACGTTTCGACGCCAAGTGGAGACTACGCCGGTATATTATTGAATGTGAATACATCGGGTTTCGGGTTCCTATTGTCGGGAGAGCTGTCAGCGTTGACGGTTGACACAAACTTTGGCCTAACTATTCAGTTGGGCCTTTTTTATAATTAAAAAACCGACCCCCCACAGGGAGGGGCCGGCCTAGTCAACCTACCGGCGGTTGCCAGTAAGCATCATGCTTCTTCGGCGAGTCCGGAGAGGGCGAAGCTCTTGCCAAGCTTGGCGATTAGCTCCTCCATTCCCGGGAGATTACCGAAGAGGGTGCTGACGACGTTCACGACAGACTTGCCGCCGAGTAGAGCCATCGGCGCCATCGCTTCAGCCATGCGGGCCAAAGCGTCTTGGTCGCCGAAGACCTTCAGTGCGGCGATGAGGTCTTCGGAAACGGCGCCTGCCCGTTTGACTTCGGCATCGACTTCGGCCACGATCTTCTCGAATTCCTGCTGGAGTCGTTCCTTGGCGACTCTCAGCTCTTCGTCGCTCTCGGCTTTGTCGCGGAGCAGCTCGGCCTGCGCGATGGTGTCGAGCGCTTGCTGTCGTGCCAGTTCGGCTTCATCCTCCAGCTTGCGGCTGTCGATCTTGTTCATGATCTCCAGCTTGAGCCGAGCAGTTCGCCGTTCGATATCCGCCAACTCACCCTCTTGCTGAGCGACTGCCAGTGCCTCCTGCAACTCGAAAGTGTGCAGAGTGGTGGCGTGTCGCGCGTCGGACGTGGCTTGCAGGGCGACCTGGAGCTGTGCCTCCAGATCACGCTCGCGTTCGGCCTGCTGGAGCAGGAGAGTCTGTTGCACGGCGGTGCGCTGGTCGCGCTCCAGCAGGTCCATTACTTCGATGTCCTGAACATCCACGTCGAGGACGTCGAGATCACGGATCAGCATGTTGTTCTCGGAGAAGAACCGTCCGGGCCGACCCGATCCGTCTTCGGCCGCCTTCCCCAAGATCAGGTCGCGTAGGATGTCCGAGGAGTTCTGGTTGAACTCCTGGACGGTGCGACGACCGACGTCGCGGCGCACCAACGAACGGATGCGGTCTGCCAGGAACTGGACGTAGTTGCGCACCGCGAACCAGCGGAAACGCGACTCGGCCTGCTCTTCGGCGTCCTCACCCAGTGTGACGAAGTCGACCTGGTAGGAGAGCCTGATCTTTACATCGACCAGGTCGGCCGTTTCGACCACGATTTCGTCGGAGACCGTGTTGTTGTCTGTGCGAAGATAGACGTCGGCGACCATCTGTCCGGCACTCTTGGGGGTGCCCTTGGACAGTTCAATCACCTGAACGTTCTCTCCGTACTCCAGCAGAACGACCTTCGGCCCGACTTCGACCCGGCGCTCGCCGTTGCTGTTGACGATCAGAATCGCGTAGCCGGGCCACAGCTCGACTCGCACCGCTCCGTCGTACTTGCTCGAGTCGAGCACCACCGAACGTGGTGGCGTGTACCGACTCGGCCGATCGATGAGATCGCCCGCAACGATGTCGTCGGCGTCTCTGGTCAAATCGACCGTCTCGCGCAGGGGTTCTTCTTCCAGCTCATCCGTGGCGAACCGCTGACCACGGGAGGACGCTCGAGAAGAACCGATCTGGTCTTCGCCGGCCTGTGACAGACCGGCCTTCTCCCTGATGGCCGAGTTGGCCGCTTGCGCTTCCTGGTTGCCCGGGTAGAGCAGTTCGACCATGCGTGGGTTGAGGGACCGTTGCACGATCACCTCATCCACCGGGTTGGGCAGGAACATCTTCGGACCAATGACGAGCTTTACTTCGCCCGTCTGGCGATCCATCACGTAGCGACCGGTGCCCGCGTCGGGCAGATCAACCGCGTAATGAACCTTGCGCCGGCGCCCGCCGCCATCCCGCTGACCATAGGTGATAATCGCCTGGTCGGCGTTCGGCATATACACGCCGGTGTCTTTGCCGGTGAAGAAGTACTCCCGGCCCTTCGTCAGGCTCATCCCGTTGAGATAGTCGTGGTCCGTGAGGGCCTGAACGTGCACCCCCGAGATGTCTGTCAGCGGGATACCGCGGAACGAGCGAATCGTCCGCGTTCCTTCATCCGTGTTGGCCGTGATTTCACGGAAGTTCTCCGTGGGCCGTGGATAAACCACAGCCGGTCCGACCACGTAACGCTTGGTGCCGCCTTCGTCCTGCAAGACGCAGTATTCGAGTAGCTCCAGCGTTACGGCCGCTCGCACGTGGTTGCCCTGCTCATCGGGCACGACACGCACACCCCGTGGCGGGATGAAGAAGCGATATCGATCGCCCGTGATGACGAGCCTCTGGCCTTGCACCAGTTGACTGGCGTCAAAGGCTTCGGTGACCACGTCGCCGGACGTCGGCACGTCCCTGACCGGCGCCGTTTTGTCCTCCGACGGCGCCGTTTCCATTTCGCCTTGGTCATGTTCGGCGTCCGATTCGACGGAGCCCGTGTGCTGGACTTCCAGCACAGCTTGTGACCAGTGCTCGCGGGCTTCCGCTTCGTCGAAAACCTCGACGATGACGTAGTCGTTGAGACGCAAACGACACCCTTCGATGACCGCCGCCGTCTGTCCCGGCCATAGGGCCATTGAGATTGGCCCCGGAACGGGTACTTGATGGCCGAACTCCAGGTTCGGAGCTTTCTGTGCTTTGCCCTTGCCGGGCAGGGACAGTTCGCTCCGGTTTTCATCCCTGAAGCTTGGATTGTGCAAGACCACGTACTGTCCTTTGCGAGCGACAATGCATTGGAAGATTGCACCTTCCCGACCCGCCGGTTGGAACGAACCATTACGGTCCATGGTGACCAGGGTGTCGTTGCCGCTCAGCGTTACGAACGCCGGACCAACGCTGATTGTCACTTCACCGGTATCGCTCCGGTTCTGCACAAACGCGTAGGTCCCCTGGGCGAGGACGAGATCCCCGCCCCGATCATCTGGTGGCATGCCAGCCTACCCTTTCTAGCGCTTTAGTGCTAAGATATAGTTAGCAAAGAGTCGAATAAAAGTCAATACCAGGCTAAAATAGTCATTTATGCCCCAACAAATTGAAGTAGAGTTACTAGCCAAGGGCCATTACCAACCCACCGATATTAGACTGAACGTTTCCCACGAGCCGTTGTTCAGTTACGAAAAAGATTTACAGCGCAAAATTGATGAACTCTGGCACAAACAGCTGGCGGACGCTCAGAAAAAAGGATACAAGCTGTGGAACTCAGAAACGTATGCCCTCAAAAAAGTTGAAGAGCGCGCCGGTCGGCTAACATTAGATTTGGGTTTAGTGGAGTATAGAAATCAGGTTGGCATCGTCCAGCTTTTTGAAGAGGGCGAAATTGGGCCCGAAAGGTGTTCACCATTAATGTACTGTTCAGTTATTTTGCGAACCAAAGACGGCCAATATCTATTCGGTATCGGTCAGGGGTTCACTCATGACGGAGCGCTCAAATTCGTCGGCGGTTCGTACTCTAAAGACGAGATTGAACTGGTTGATGGCGAATCCTTATTTCAATTGGCTTTTGACGAAATTAAAGAAGAGATCAACGTTGAGCGAGGGCAAATTAACCATATCGAGCTGGTGCGCATTTACCGCACGCATCGCGGTATGATTGATCTGACTTTCTGGGTGCAATTAAGTGTTAGTTCTGCCGAGGTGAAAACGCTTTTCGCTAAACTGAAAGAGAAGGAATTTGCCAAACTGCTTGTTTTTCCGCCCGCAGAGGCTAAAGTGGCGGTGGGGGCGTTAGGTGGTCAAAGGGCGAAAAAAATAGATTTAATTAAATGAAAATCGGTATTTTTGATTCAGGAGTCGGCGGATTGTTGGTTACTCAGGCGATCGCGGAGAAATTGCCTCAATATGACTATATTTATCTTGGAGATGTCGCCCGCGTGCCTTATGGCAACCGGTCGTCGGCAGTAATTTATCAATTTACCAAAGAGGCGATAGACTACTTATTTAAACAAAATTGTCAGCTAATTATTGTTGCCTGTAATACCGCTTCAGCTGAGGCTTTACGTAAAATTCAGCAAGAATATTTGCCTAAAAAATATCCTGGTCGCCGAGTGCTGGGCGTGCTCATTCCAGCGGCCGAGGTGGCGGCAGGGCTAAGCCAGTCGGGTAAAATTGGCGTTTTGGCCACTCAGGGCACCGTCTCTTCTAACGCTATCAAGCAGGAGATTATCAAGCTACGACCCAAGGCGAAAATTACTCAAGTCCCCGCCCCGCTGTTGGTTCCTTTAATTGAGAATAATGGATTGAAGTGGATTCAACCAATTCTGCAATCCTATTTAAAGCCTTTAATTGAGGCTAATATTGACACTCTGGTGCTCGGTTGTACCCATTACCCTTTTGTTAAAGATATGATTCGCGAACTGGTTGGCCCACAAATCAATGTCGTTTCGCAAGACGAAATAGTACCCGCTAAGCTGGCAGATTATTTAAACCGTCACCCCGAGATTGAATCTAAGTTGACGCGAAATTCTACTCAAGATTTCTTGGTCACCGATCAGACAGATTGGTTGAATGAATTGGCGGAGAAGTTATTCGCGCAAAAAATTACCTTGCGTCAGGTTGAAATATAGTCGCCACAAGGAGTTTGCCTCTGCCACTTGGAGTCATATTGGCTCCTTTTTTAATTTTGGCCCAAACCTTAAGCTCACCGTTGGTTTGTGTCGACCTTTATGCTTCAAACGTTCTCGACGAACCAATTTGGCTTTATCTAAGAACGGGGCGCTGGTGAATTAGAGAACGGTCGGAATAGAAACCCAATCACCAAGAACAGAAGAAGATATAATACTATCGCTAAACTATCTGACAGACGATGCCAGAAAAGTTGATAGCGAGATAATATTGGCCAGTGCAATAAATAGATCTCATAAGATAATAATCCAAATAGCTGAAATAATCGGAAATTAAGTCGTCCGACGGAGAAAATTAATATTAATGAAGTAGTCGTCACCAAGCTTGTCAGCTGTTCCAGCCAGGGGTCTGCCCCCACATTAGAATGTATGGCCGTATAGCCAAAAACAAGCAAACTGACAGTGAGGACAAAATATCTGATAACCAAGTTTGGTCGGAAGAGAATTTTCTGGACAACTAAAGCAAAGGTTAAGCCTAGTGGAAAGGCTAGCCAGTGTAGTTTGTATAAATGTTGGACATCGACATTAACTGGCAAGCTGACAACAGTTACCAAATATGACAGCAGGGTCAGAACGAAAATAGCCACCACAGGATGTTTCTTGAATTGAGTCAAGGGAAAAATTAAATAATAACCAAGAATGAAAGTGACATACCAGAGCACTGAATTGATGTTAGCATCTAGGTCGGCTCGGGGGAAAAATCCTAAAAAGCTAGACAATATTTCGCTCGCTGAATAAGTTCTCTGCGAAAGCCAGTAGTCTAGTATTAGCCAAAGGGCAATACTCAGCCACAAAGCAGGATAAATTTTGCTCAGCCGGCGCTGATAAAATTGCCGTGGTGACAGAGATTTCTTCAGTTCTGAACTGGCTAAGCCAAACCCTGATAAAAACAAAAATAGATTAACTCCCACACCGGCCATTACTGATAATGGATACAAGAAAGTCGTATCTTCCAGTAGAAAATAGCCGATGTGGCCAAAAACTATACTCAAAATGGCTAATCCTTTTAATTGATTAGTAACGCTGGGCGAAAAAAAAGCGCCTGCTTCTGGTTTGCGCCAGGAGAGAAAGAGCACAATCAAAAAAAGCCAAGTAAATAATGACATGTTCAAACTATATCATACCCGAACATTGTACCCTGTACTCTCTCGGTGGGGTTTTTTACGATATAATGAAATAAAGGTAATAAGTAATATATAGTAATGGAGTGGATCGTATTAATTTTAGTCGGTGCGCTTATCGGTTGGTTGGCCAGCGCCATCATGAAGACGAATGAACAGCAAGGGGCACTTGCTAACATCGTCATTGGTATTGTCGGTTCTGTGCTTGGCGGTTGGTTGTTTGGGTCAGTGTTAGAGATCGGCACAGCTACTACAGCCGGTTCGTTCTCAGTCATGGGCATCTTTTGGGGTGTAGTCGGGGCGGTTGTACTCATCGCCATCTTGAAGGCTCTCAAAGTTTTAAAATAAAGTGATGGCTGTCTCTCAGCCAATCTTTTTTGTAGGATTAGCGTCAGGTCTTTTGTATTTGTTGACAGTATTTGTTGGTGGGAAATTAAAACCGGACTTTTCTATTTATCAGGCCATTAGTGAGCTGACGCTTCCTGCTTCACCCAACCGTTTAAAAATAACGGTTGGTTTTGTATTGTTTAATATCTTACTGTTGGTTTACGGAATAATAATTGGGGTCAATTTCGCTTCCAACTTCTGGTTATTATTGGCCGGTTATTTTTATATTGTGGTCGCTCTGGCCGGTTTTGGTATGATGCGCTTTCCCATGGACCCGCTGAAGAATAAAGACACAAAACGAGGGTCGATGCATAACAATTTAGCTACTGTGGCTATCGTCGGCGCTATTATCATTATTATCAGCAGTACCATTGGCTTTTATCAGGTTGCGCAGTTGCGTTCTTTGGCCTTTCTCTCTCTGTTGATGAGCGTAGCGGTCACCCTCACCTCTTTGGGTGCTTGGATCTCGGCCCTGCGCCGGTCTTTAGCTTTCGGATCCTTTCAAAAAGCCAGCCTCGGTCTGTTTATGTTGTGGCTTATTTGGTCGTCTTTTGGTTTGAGTGTTTTATAGTGAAGCCTTGCTTTCAGAGCGGGTAGCTGGTATTTTTGTGTAGACAGGAAGGATGCAGATGAGCAGATGTCTGGAAGTTGGAACAGTAGTTAAGCCGCCACTTTTGAAGCGCGTCTGGAAAGACTCTTTGCCTCTGTTGAAACAAATTGCCCAACAGGGCTGCTTGCCCAAAACCTTGGCTATTCTCTCTGTTCCCAGCCAAAGTGGTCATGAATGCAACTTGGGTACAAACCTGGCGTTGGTGGGTTACTACGCGGAGCGTTGGCGTCGCCGGTTGGGTGTGAGTAGACGCTGGTTAAATCGTGCTCCCATCTGGTACAGAAACCAAAGCAGTGCTGACCATCAGGTTTTGGCGGTTATCAACAGCGCTCGAGGCCAAGGTGATGGTAGTGGCATGTTACGCTCACATTTTGTCTTTGGTTGGTATGGCGCCGGGCCACCCACTCATCGAGCACTGCTCAGCGCTTTTGTTGAATATAGCCAAGATTACGATATTCAAGGTAATAGCTGTTACGGGTCAGAACATGCCTTTATTTGTGGTCGGTTTGATGAAGGTGAGTTGATGGTCCTAATCAACACCATTGCTTTAATTCTCAAAAGAACACCTTTCAATCAAGCTCTGCGAGTCGGCAATACGGATGTTGATTTAGCCGCCACTAGTCATCATGACCGAGGCTTGCTCTTCTTTAATCTTTCAGCCGAGCCCCAGGGCGGGATTGACCCTTACACCTTCACCGTTGACCACGGTTGAAAACCTTTCTTAATCCTCAGCAATGTGCTTGAGGATTTTTTTGACTCAGACAGCCTTTTACGCCGTCCGTCAAGCACTGTCTAGGTAGGACTATCTTGCATTATCCTTAATTATTGGTAGGATGCAAAAGACCTGCGAAGGCAGGTAAGGAGGCTCTCATGCCTACTCGTGATGCCGTTATTGTTCATCGACGTCCAATTAGGGTGGAAGAACTTGGTTCCGAGTTCAGATCACAAATAGCTTTTATAGAGTTGACTGACAAGCAACTTCAGCACCGGCAAGAGCATCTTATTCAGCTACAAGCTGTATGTGTGCACAATTTCGCTCACACCCAGCCAGAAGAAGCACAATCACAGTTGGAGATTGTCTGCCAAGAAGTTGACGGCAGTGACTATCAGTTTGTTGCCAGTTGGTCTTTAGGGGTACATTGTACATGGTGTGGTCTTAAGGGCAATGCGTCGTCACTTCGACTCTGCCCCATCTGTCTTAGCGGAATGCAGACCGTAATGCTCAAGGGGCGCGATGATATTGCAGCTCAACAAACAGCTATTGGTCGTTTTATGCGCCAACACCTTAACGCTCTCGCCTGGCGACCATCTCGTCACCCTCTCTACATTCACCAATGTCCCACCTGCCAAATCTTTACCATTTCACTTGGCCAAAAAGGTGACGAACACTATAGCGACCACTAGTCTGCCCCGCGTCATCTCGGCGCGGTTTTTTATAAAAAACTGCCCCGGCGAGGGCAGTAAAGAAATCAACCACTTGCTCTGCTAATGGCGGCAGAGACCGTCTCTTCCAGGGTGTGGTAATATTGAAAGTCACTAATGGCCGCCTGCCAATTGTACATCTCTGTGTTAAACCCCGGAAAACCGGACTCCCCGCCGACCACCACCCGAAGGGAGCGGTTGTGTTGTAAATGCGCCCGCCATTCACCGAGCTCCCCGTAGGTAAACCGCGCGTAGGGGTGATCGATCGTCGGCTGGTAATGAGGGTCCATGGCGGGCAACCAGAAAATGATACATCCATGACGAGAGGCGCAATTGAGGTGATGTCTCTCCCATTGGGCCTGACGCCCAAAAACGTCTTCTTTGCCCAAGCGCAACATACTGTAACAAGGATGCAAGACACTCAACGGCTTAGAGTAGGGAATCGCCACGGTGCCCATGCCCTGTTCGGCCATCAGTTGACCCGCCGCTCCCGCCTGCCAGTCTTGGCCTCCCTTTTCGGGGCCAGCCAAGAAGAAAAGAGGTAGGTTTGTTTCGTTGAATAGAAAAAGATGTTTCGGCACCACCACATCCATGTTGCTCTCCTTTTGCATCTAAAGTTAATCAAAGAAAATATGTTTTGTCAATGTGGTTCTTGTCTTCAGATAACCGAGCTGTCCTGTTAAAGGATTGACGAAAAGGTATAATAAGCTATAGTGTCTCTAATGAAAAAAATTATCTTGGTAGTGGCTTTCTTAGCGTTTGTTTCGCTGTGGTCTCAAGTTTTTGCTTCAGCTATTGCCGATAACACCACCATTATTGCGGAAGGTGACTCCATTTCGGCTGGCTATAAATTAGGTGCTGGCGAAGACTGGCCATCCGTCTTAATGACTACCCCCAACTTTGCGGGTAAAGGTACAAAATATAACTTCGCTGTCTCCTCTTCAGAGGTAAACTGGCTGGATGGGCGTTATCAGTCTAAAGTTTACCCCCTGCGACCACAAAACGGAGAGCGGGTCATTCTATTCGTTTGGGCGGGCACAAACGATATTCTGGTTACCGATCAATCAGCGGCAGAAGTATATGCCGAACTAGAAAGCTACTGGACTAGAGCCAAAAACGACGGCTTTGAAGTTTGGGCCTTTACAATAATAGAGAGGGCTAATTTTACTCCGGCGGAGCGAACTCAAGCACAAGAACTTAACCGACTAATTAGAGAGAGCACTGTTTGGCATCGCTTGGTAGATGTTGCCCCGCTCTTTCCCGACCCCGCCAACACCAATCTTTATTTAGACGGCATTCATCCGACTGCGTTGGGCAGTGTCAAAATTGCTCAATTTGTTAACGATTTAGCAAATACAGATTCATCTAACACAAAAGCATCTGCTCAGACATTGAGTACTAAACAGCTGTTTGCGACAGACAATATTGGCATCGGTACCATAACCCCACAGCAAGCTTTAGATGTTACTGGTAACATTCAGGTGTCTGGCCGGCTGTTAAGTTCGGGCTTAACAATTCAAAATTCTACCGGCTATGCGACCGCCAGACTGGTTGGCGACGGTCAACCTTCAGCAGTGATGATTGATCGTTACGTGCCAAACGTTAACAGCGGAGTTTTACAATTAAGAAAAGCTCGTGGCAGTTCAGCTGGCCCCGCCAATGTGTTGAAGGGTGATAATTTAGGTGCTATTTCTTATTGGGCTTACAACGACGGAGCTTTTCGCCTCTCTTCATATGTAACTTCTAAAGTTGATGACAGCCCAAACGGTTCTGTGGTGCCGGGCAATTTACAGTTTTATACTGTCAATTCAAGTGGTGCTCTGACTTTAGGATTACAAATAAATAAAGACGGTAACATTAAATTACCCGCCGTGTACAGCTCCACCGTCTCCAGCGCCCGCGATTTACAAATAGACTCTACAGGTAAAATTGGTTACGTCTCCTCGTCTGCCCGTTACAAAGAAGACATTAATGACTTAAGTTCTACTGACTGGCTGTATGGTCTAAGACCTGTCTCTTTTGAATACATTGCAGACACCACCAACACCAAGCAAGTAGGATTAATAGCCGAAGAAGTAGAGAACGTAGTGAAAGATCTTTACCCTGACTTAATTAGTTACAGCTCAACTAATCCTTCTCAAGTAGAAACAGTCAATTACAGTAAACTCATTGTTCCTCTACTACACGAAGCGCAACAGTTGAATAATCGGTTGGCTAGGTTGGAAGAATATTTCACCGCCACAGACACCATAAAAATTTCCGAAATTTCTGTTTCAGATAATACAGATTTACAAATTAAGCCAGCCACGGGCCACCGAGTAGTCATTAAGGGGGAAACAGCGATTGAGGGCAAGTTAGTTATTGACAGTTTGGAATTTGCCGGTGGAGTGAGCAGTGGTCAGAAAACTTTATCTGCTAATCAACAATCTGTTTTCGTTGAAACACCCACCATTGAAGATGGCGACACGGTAGTTATTAATCCTATCTATAAAGAGAGTTTAATTAATCAGGTCGGTTTAGTACAGCTCTACCGAGGAGAGATAAAACCGAAAGAAGGATTCTTTGTTCACGCTGTCCCTGCCAATCTACCAGAAGACATTGAATTTGACTGGGTAATTATTAAACGCTAAGACTAATGGTTCGTCTTTCTTAAGTACTGTAAGTGACTCTTCTTTTCACCCAACAACTTCTCTTTGGTATTGCCTTTAATTAAAGCTTTCATTTTTAATCCGCTAATATAGTGAGGCATAATGACGTAATTGGCCCCCAGATCGTAAAGCTCTAATCCTTCTTCCGAGGTGTCGGCGGAGACGACAATTTTAATGTCTTTATTCACTTGGTGGCAGAAACTAATAATCAGCGCGTTGGTCGTAAATTTGGGAATGGTGGAGACTATTAACACCGAATGATCGTCAATTAATTCTTGTAACAGCTCAACATTAGTGGCGTCCCCAAACAGGCAGGGAATGTTGCGTGACTCCAAATACTGAATAACTTCAGGGTCAAAATCAACCACAATAAAAGATTGTTTGTCTTGATGTAATCCTTCTACCAAATGGATGCCCGTCGCTTTGTAGCCGAATAAAATGGTGTCATAGACCACTTTGAGAGGCTCCTTCTCTTTGTTGATTTTACGTTCAAAAATTTTCAGATAAGGTGATAGCCAGCTAAACAGTTCGTCCGCGTAAATAATCATGTAGGTAGAAATGGTAATGGTAATAATGCCGACAATGGTAACGAGGGAAACAATTTCGTTAGACAAATGGCCGACTCGGTTGCCCAAAATGACAAGTACCAAGGAGAACTCACTAATTTGCGCCACCGTTAGGCCCGCTTTGAAGCCCGTCTCGCGACGGTAGCCGAAAACGCCCATTAAAATTAAGACAATTAAAGGATTGCCAATTAAAATGAAGAGAGAGAATATGGTCGCGGGTAGCAGTAGAGAAGTGGTGGCTTCAACCACCATGTTGGCACCCAACAGAACGAAGAAGACAATAATAAAGAAATCTCGCACGGGTTTCATTTTGGCGCTAATTTCGTGACTGTAAGGTGAAGTGGCTAAGGCGACACCTGCAAATAGTGCCCCAATTTCGGCAGATAATCCGGCTATGTGAGCTAGGGCGGCTACCCCAAAGCCCCAGCCAAGTGCGGTGACGAATAATAGCTCTGACGATTGGGCGAAGAAGCTCAAGACTTTTGGTATAACGAAAGCGGTGATTAAATAAAAAGCAACGCCGATGACCAAAATTCTTAAACCGGTTTCCGCCAGCGCTCCCCCCACGTTCTCTTGGCCCGCAAACGAAGTAATAGCAATTAAAGCGACGCTGGCAATTAAGTCTTGTACTAACAGAAATCCCACCGATATTTTGCCGTATAGTCGCCCCAACTCCTTCTTGTCTGAAAGGAGTTTCATAATAATAATGGTGCTACTGAAGGTGAGGGCGACGGCGATATAGACCGCTTCTATGGATGAAAAGTTTA
>Ga0210057_1003386_pt1 | contig 22011 bp, 22 predicted proteins | sample CryGeyCG2114_010_2_FD_183968 | JGI IMG/M metagenome (GOLD analysis project Ga0210057, IMG submission 183968) | Groundwater microbial communities from aquifer - Crystal Geyser CG10_big_fil_rev_8/21/14_0.10 (SPAdes) (version 2) | ecosystem: Environmental > Aquatic > Deep subsurface > Groundwater ...
AAGTGGCCAAGAACGACTAAAAATTTCTCGCCAATATACTAAATCGAATTTTAAAGTCACGCGAGCAATTTTTAAAGACAAAAGATAATGCATCAAAAAACTAAATAAATTAGCCACCACCATACTAATTAAAATGCCGTTTAAACCCCAATTAAACCAAGTTGCCAAAAAAACTCCAATTACCAAAACTAAACGACTACATATTTCAGCTATGGCGATTAGGTGGGTTTTTAGTTCCTTTTGAAATAAGCTGACAAAAATTTGGTTAAAACTAAAAAACAAGTACGAACCGCTAATAATCACTACGCCCATTTTAATACTTGCTGAATATGGCAAAAGCCAAATAGTCAAAGGCGCCAAGCCAATAATCGCTACAGCCGATACCAGACGAAAACCAAATAAATTTCCCAAAGCTTCGTCAACCTTAACACCATTGCGGTTAATCATTTGAGTCGTCACCAGAGTTAAACCTAGGTCGGCAATAATAGCGAAAATTGAAGCAAAGGTCACTACCGTGGTGTATTCACCGAAACCGGTTTGGCCTAAATAACGAGTCATTATACCAACAGCCAACAAACCCAAAAAAGTGCTGATAATTTTACCAGTTGTTTGGGCTATAGTATTGTAAGCCACCTTAGTAGCTAAACTCATAAATTTTTGACTGAATAATAAAAATTTACTATAATATATTATATATTTTATTATAACACAACCCCTATGCAATTGACCAAGCAATTTTTAAACAAGACCACTCTCTCAAGCTTTTTGCTATTTTTAATTATTGGCTTAGGTTTATTTTTCGGCCGACAAGCCTTGGCTGAAAAAGCACCCAGCCAATGGTTACCAGCTGTTATGAATAATGGCTTGGGGCAAATTGCCAATACGGACTACAACGAGCCAAACAAACCCAAAGACATCAGAACTATTACCGCCAATCTAACCAATGTTTTTCTAGGACTTTTGGGGACTATTTTTATAATTTTAATGATTGCTGCTGGTTTTCTTTGGATGACGGCCGGCGGTAATAGCGAAAAAGTCAAACGAGCCACTCAATTAATGACCGCTGGCGTCATTGGTCTCTTGATTATTATCGCAGCTTTTGCTATAAGTCTATATGTAACCAGTAGGACAATTTACTCAGTTGAACAAGGTATTATGCCGGGAGGCGTAGATGAGGTACCCGATCCGAGCATTAAAACCAATGAAAAATACAACAAACTCTTCTAAAGAAACTTATCGCATTGGCGTTGACATTGGTGGCACCAAAATCAATGCTGTTTTGTTAAAGAATAATGAAGTTATAGAAAGCTGTAAACTAGCCACACCCAGCGATAATCTTAATAATTTTATTAATATTTTTAAGGCGGTAATCAATCCGCTATTTGAGCGTGCCACTAAAGATGGTGTTGAAGTTGACTTTATCGGCGTTGGCGCTCCAGGCGCCATTAATTATCAGGCCGAGTTCATCTTGAATTCTCCAAACTTGCCAATTTTAAACGAACTAAAACTGTTAAAACGCTTGCGTGCCGATTTGCAACTCAATCTACCAATGAGGCTTGATAATGATGCTAATTGCTTCACCAGAGCTGAAGCCCTTTTGGGTGCTGGTAAAAACTATCAAAATATTTACGGTTTAACTATTGGCACTGGTATTGGTGGCGGTTGGTGGTTTAACCAACAAATATATCTTGGCGCTCACGGTGGGGTTGGCGATCCTGGCGCCATGCTAATTGACTTGGATAATAAAATAAATTTAGAACAAGCCTATAAAAAGCTAACTCAAAATAATCCCCGCCTTTTAGCCCAAGAAGCTTATGATGGTGATATCTTGGCAGAAAAATGCTTTCAAGAATTGGGCGCTTACTTAGGCTTGGCCTTTGCTAACCTAGTCAATCTAATTGATCCGGAAATTATTATAGTCGGTGGTGGGGCCAGTGCTTCATCTGATTTGTTTTTAAAAACCGCTCAAAAAACCATGAATCGCTATTTAGTTTCTAAGGATGCTAAAAAAATAAAAATCGTTAAAAGCGAACTAGGCAACGATGCCGGCGCTATTGGCGCAGCCTTGTTAATCAATTAAAAATTACGAATTACCAGTTATAAACAAATACCACCAGCTTAATGCTGGTGGTATTTGTTTAGCCGGCGAAGCCAGCTGATTCGTTTGGTTGTAGGATTTGTTTTATTTTTTTTGTCATTCCGGCCCGGGATGACAGAGTCGGCGGGTGGTCGCGAACAGGGATGACAGAATTGGCGGGTGGTCGTGGCGTGTAATGACGGAGTAGAAAAATTTTATCTATAAAATAAACTTAGCGATTAAACAATGTAGTTATAATCCCTCAAGAGCCGTACTTTCAAACCTGCCTACCAGTAGACAGGCTCACTTAGTGGCTGACGCTGGCGACTTATCTGGTTAAATAAACGCCGGATTTTTCCGACGTTTTTTATAATTTTAAAATTATCTTCAAAACTATGTAATGGCCTTTTTCCCTTCTATTTTTAGCACATCTTGACAAAATCAATTAAAAATGATAATAAAACATAGGTATAAAAATAAACTTATTTTAAAAAACATTTCCAAGGGGGTAGTGAAATGAAAGCCATTATAATTTGTTCTTTAATTTTTTACTTATTTGGTTGCGTCTCAAGCAACCAAAAAAATCAACGAATCAACGCTGGAATAATGAGTCCAGAGCAACAAGAAATGACAAGGATTATGCCTTCTCGCTTTGAAAAGAAAAAAACCTACAAAGACTGGAAAATAGCGACTGGTACTATTTCAGCTGAAGGAAATTTTGTATATACAGTAGCAACGGCTCAGGGTGGCAATAAAGATCAAGCCAGATTTCGCGCTTTTACATCAGCTGTGGATAATCTAAGTGATTATCTAATAAAAAATGGTTATCCACCGAATGCTAATTATAAAAGCAAGGCCATTGAAGAGACTTATGATTATTTTGAAGAAACAAATATCTTTAAAGTTTTTGTTGAAGTAAAAATTGACATCAATAAAATTTGTCAAAAATAACAAAAAAGCCGACTCAAATTAAGTCGGCTTTATTATTTTTAAATAAAATTTTAATCAAGACTTCTAATTTTAATCTTTGTTTCAATTTCTTGTATAAATTCTGTTTTACTGATTTCTCTGGTGGCCTGTTGCCCCCTGTCTCTAACAGCTAATTGATCCGAGCCAACCTCTTTATCGCCAATAACCAAAACATAAGGTATTTTTTCTTTACTGGCCTTTCTAATTTTGTTGCCGACAGTTTCGTCACTATCGTCAACTTCCACTCGGAATTTATTTTCTTTAAATTCGGCAGCCAATTGGTGACAATAATCGCTATGCGTTTCACCTACCGACAAAAGTTTAATTTGCACTGGTGCTAACCAAACCGGGAAAGCTCCGGCATAATATTCAATTAAAAAGGCCATCACTCTTTCTAGGGCACCGATAGATGAGCGGTGGATAACTATACCCTGTTTTTCTTGACCGTCACGATCAGTATAAACCAAGTTAAAACGTTTAGGCATAACAAAATCGTACTGCACCGTAAAAGCCGTGTCATCTTTGCCAAAAACATTTTTCATCTGCACATCAATCTTTGGACCATAAAAAGCAGCTTCACCCTCAGCTTCAATAAATTTATTGCCTCTGTCGGTTAAAACTTGACGCAAATTATCTTCGGCTATATCCCAAGCTTGATCATTTTTATAATATTTTTTCTCGTTGGCACGATCACCCAAAGACAAACGATACCAATAATCCTCACCTGGCTTCAAACCAAAAGTCTGCACTACAAAATCAATCAAATCCAAAACAGCACCAACCTCGCTCTTAGCCTGTTCATCATCGGCACAAATAATATGTGAATCAGCCAAACAAAAAGCTCGCGCCCGAATCAAGCCGGTTAGTTCACCGGACTGCTCATAGCGATACAGTTTGGCCAATTCGGCAATACGCATCGGCAAATCACGATAACTATGTGGTCGGCTTAAGTATAATTCAAAATGATGAGGACAGGCCATGGGTCTGAGCATAAAAGCTTCTTCATCAATTTTAATCGGCGCATACATGGAATCTTTATAATAAGGATAATGGCCTGATTTTTCATACAAAGCCAAGCGTGCCAAATCTGGTGTCACCACGTGTTTGTAGCCACGCTTAATTTCTTCATCAACAATAAATCTCTCCAATTCGCGACGAATAGCAGCACCTTTTTCAGTTAACATAGGCAAACCCTTGCCAACAACTTCGGAAAAAACAAACAAATCCAGCTCTTTGCCTAATTTGCGATGATCACGCTTTTCAGCCTCAACCATCATGGCCAAGTAAGTTGCCAAATCTTTTCTATTATCAAAAGCCAGGCCGTAAATACGGGTTAGCATTTTATTTTTTTCATCACCTCGCCAATAAGCACCGGCTAATTTATTCAATTTAAAAGCGTTGTTTGGCAAAGCCTTACTTGATTCAACATGAGGCCCTCGGCACAAATCAGTAAAGTCACCCAGCTGATAAAAACTAACCTTAGTTTCCCCCTGTTTCATTAAATCTTCAATTAACTCAGCCTTATAAATGTCTTTATTGGCCTTGGCCTCTTTAAGCGCTTCGGCGATCGGCATTTCGGTTCTGACAAATTTAAGATCCTGATTTATAATATCAACCATCGCCTCTTCCAGTTTGGTCAAATCAGTTTCGCTTAAAGTTTTGTCACCAAAATCAACATCATAATAAAAACCATTATCAATAGCTGGCCCAATAGCTAAAAGCGCTTCTGGGTACAATTTCTTAATGGCTGTCGCCAAAACATGCGCCATTGAGTGACGCTTGGTTTCTAAATTCGCACTAATTTTATTTTCCATATTTTTTCAATAGCCTGAGTATATTACAAAAAATCGCAATTATTGTCAATTTATTAAAATCAACTAAAGTTGCGGGCCTTCGGGTATTTTCGATAAATCAGCATTAGTTATCCCCAAGCCCAAAGTTCGCATAATAGCAAAAGCATCTTTGGGGCGACTTAGATAATAACGCTGGCGATTAAGCGGATTGATGTACCAAGCTTCGCCGTTAAGCTCGACTTGCAATAAAATCTTGCCTGAATTTTGAGCACTAAAATTATCATTAAAGCTTGGGCGACCAGCGCCATTGGGATTAAAACCGTTCTTAACCTCGGTATAGTCGTCATAGCCGTCGTTGTCGGTATCAGCCTTATTCGGATCGGTTAATAAGCCTCGCTCCAAAACATCGGCTAATTTATCGCCATCAGTATCAATATCGGTTGGCGACAAAATATCAATGTTTGGTTTAATTTTACCAACATTACTATTACTAACGCCGATTGACAATTTTTTCATAACCCTAAAAGCGTCTTCCGGTCTGCCCAAATAATAACGCTTTTTATCAGCCGGATTAACATACCAAGCTTCACCATGAGCCTCCACTTGCAATAAAATTCTGCCAATCAACCTGGAGTCAATTGGTCGATAATAAGGTCTTAAAGGATTACCGACAATATATTCCAAAACTGTTTTTTGATTATCAGCCACCTTAAATTCGGCAAACACTTCCTTGCCACCATAATCAATGGCCAACAAATATTCAATCTCTTTGCCGTTTATTTCTTTGTTGTCGAGATATAATCTAAAAATACCGTTTTGTGGAATAGTAAAAGAACCAACTTGCTTATTTTTATCAATTATTGTATGTCCATCAACATCTTTTTGTTTGACATAAATTTTAAATTTTTGCCCAGTCAATAAGCCGGCATGGCTGTCACGCAAAATTACATCAACTGATTTTAACGTTTTATTAACAAACAAATTTTCTTTACATTCAAAATCTATACTATCAAACCACAAACAACCAAACTTAGAACTTTTGTCGCAAACTTCCACCAAATAATCTTTAGTTGGCTGTGGATAAAAATCCAACCTAGACAAACCAGCAGCATCAACTCGACCATTATTAACCTTATTACCTGCAACTGGCGAACCGTCATTGTCAAAAGTTTGTTCGTAAATATTGTAATTAATATTACCGATAATTTTAGAATCAAAATCTCTAAATGATAACTCCAAAGAAGATTTAATATTACATCTAGCCTGGACATAATCCTCCAACAGCAAATTAAATTCTCGTCTTTCTTCAGTGATTATTTCAATGTCATAAAAGCTCACCTTTTCACCGCTGGCCTTGGTAAACTGCAACATATACTGACCAGCCGGATATTGCAGATAAGCTATACCATCGTCATTAGTTTGAATAGTGCCAACCATTTTGCCTGGTTTATAGCCACCAGTTTCGTTGGGTAAACGCTGATACATGTTTAGTTTTATATTTGGCAACAAAGCGCCACTAACCACATCTCTGGCCCTAACCACCATGTCGGAAAAACGATAATTAATTTGGGTTATTTGTCCCTCAGTTGGACCAATATTATATTTATAGAACGGGACGCCTTTTTCATTTTTAATTTGCAACAAAAAATAATTACTATCCAGACCGTAAGTCCTTTGCGGGCTGGGTATATAAATTTCTTTTTCACCACCAACACCAGTATCACCGGCTCCCAGTTGTTTGTCTAAAATCGGTTCACCGTTGGCATCTTTTTTTTGAGCAAAAATAGTGTACTTAACATTTTTTTGCAACAAACCAAGATAATCACTAACTTTTAATTTAACGGCGCTCAAGTTGGCACTAAAGCTAACTTTTGAATCGCACCCCAAGTCCAGTTTATCAAAATACCAAAAATCAAAACCATCAAAAGACGGATTAACCACCTTAACCACATATTTAGTCAGGCCTTCGGTTATGTTAACATTTACCTTGCCGATACCAGTATATTTATCGGTAAAATTACTGGTTATAACTTTGCCGGGAGCTGGTTGACCAGCAGAATCAACTAATTGTTCAAAAATTGAAAAACGCGCATTTTTAATAGCTTGACCATTATAATCATTAACGACCAAAGTTAATTCCGCCTGACAAGCAGCCTGGGCCTGGTTAGCCACGAAAAACAAAACTACAAACAAAATTGGGATGAATAAGTAAAATTTTAATTTGAACATATTATAAACAATTTTTAAATTATAAATTATAAAATTAAAAATTCTATGAACGCGTCTTAATATCGAAATATATATTAAAATATATATTTAAATATATATTTCGGTATATACCCTAAACTTTAAACGGCCATTTAGCATAGACCGTAGCTGGAGTGGCTTGTTCTTCAATTTTGATTAAACGATTGTACTTGGCCGTGCGCTCACTTCTGGCCGGAGCGCCGGTTTTAATCTGCCCCATACCCATGGCCACCGCCAAATCGGCAATAAAAGTATCTTCGGTTTCGCCACTACGATGAGAAACAATTGCCGTCCACTTATTATCCCTGGCTTTATTCATAGCAGAGATTGTTTCACTAAGCGTGCCTATTTGATTAAGTTTGATTAAAATGGAATTACTAGCCTGTTTGTCCAAACCGATTTGCAATCGCGCCAAATTTGTCACATACAAATCGTCGCCAACAATCTGTTTATTTTTGAAATTGGCGCTAAACTGGCTAAAGCTATCCCAATCATCTTCAGCAAAAGGATCTTCTAAACTAACAATTGGATATTTGGCAATCAACTTGGCGTAAAAATCAGCCAATTCCTGACCGCTTAAAGTTGTGCCTTCTTTTTTTAAATGATAGCTACCATCTTTAAAAAATTCTGAAGCCGCCGCATCAATCCCCAAAACAATCTGCGAGCCCAAGTCATAACCAGCCTTAGCAACTGCCTGACTGATAAGCTCAAAAGGCTCTTCATTGGACTTAACTGTCGGAGCAAAACCGCCTTCATCGCCGACGGTTGTCGCATAACCTTTATCTTTTAAAATAGTTTTTAGACAACCATAAACTTCAGCACCAGCTCGAATAGCTTCTTTAATCGACTTAAAGCCAATCGGTAAAATCATATATTCTTGAATGTCGGTTGCCCAGTTGGCATGCTGACCGCCGTTCATAATATTCATCATTGGCACTGGTAAAATAAATTTACCATCACTACTTGGATTAAACTTGGCCAAATAAGCGTACAGTGGTTTTTTTTCTGATTTAGCTTCAGCCACAGCTAAAGCCATGGAAACGGCCAAAATAGCATTGGCTCCCAAATTTGATTTGTTGTTTGTACCGTCCAATTCAATCATGGCCTGATCACAAGCCGTCTGATCGTCAGCTTCCATGCCAATAAGTTTTTCAGCTATTTTTTCCACATTAGCCACTGCCTGCAAAACGCCCTTGCCTGCAAAACGATCCGCCTGACCGTCTCTTAGTTCGTGGGCTTCATGGGATCCTGTGGAAGCGCCAGATGGCACAGAGGCCGAACCAGACGAACCATCATCTAAATTAACCGTGGCTGACAAAGTCGGGTTAGCTCGGCTATCCAAAATTTCAGTAGCTTTAATTGATCTTATTTTCATAATTTTTTCTTATTTATTGCTTAAATACCGCTTTTCTCCCTCAAGCAAACGGAAAAATTATGGGTCTTACCCCAAAATTATTATAGCACAAGACTAATGATTATGATACAATATTAAATAATATCACTAATTTTTTATTATGAACAAAAAATAAACAACCAATTGCCCAGAATTGAAAGAAGCCAAAAAAATAGCCAAAGAGGCTATTGATTTAAGTGGCAAAATAGTCAACCAAGCTAAAAATCGCTACGAACAATCAGATGCCGCCACCAAGGCCAAGGTAAAAAAAGTGGCCACGATCAGTTTGATTAGTCTAATCGGCCTCTTGGGTATTAAAAAAATTTTCAAGAAAAAAAACTAAAATCACTTGCCAGCCACATACAAATCTTTCATGGTTTGTTCATAAACAGCAATGGAGTCATTATAGCCTTCAATTTTTAGTTTATAATTATTGACCGAATCATTATAGCTGGCAACCAGTTGATTATATTGAGGTATTAGCTGGTTGTATTCTTGATAATTATTGGCATTTTTATAATTTCTGAGCCTGGCTGACATAGCCTCAACTTCTAGTAATTTGGCATCAGCGATTGCTTTGTAACTATCAATTGTCGGCTTGTTAATACCCAAAAAACCTTCTAGGCTTTTTAGCTTATTAATTTTCTCATAAGTTTTAACAATACCCTGATAAACTTTGCCGTGAGTTTGTTGGTAGATTCCTAGGCTACCTAAATTACTGGTATCAAAAAGTTTATCAAATTGATTTTCATCAATTTTGTCTTCCTGTTTAACCGCCACGCCACTACTACTAAAACTTTGGGGCACAAAACCAATTGGGAAAAAACCAGTGGTCTCCACATAGCAATAATCCGTATCAAATACAGTGTATCCTTTTGGACATTCCACGCCCACAGCCGCATGATCTTTATCTGGAAAAATCAAAACCGCCGAACCATAGCCAAGGCTTCTCAAAAGAGAGGTTGCCAAAACAGCTTTGTCCGAACAAATACCCAGCCTTCTATATAAAGTTTCATAAGGATAATTAACCTGAGTGTCAGTATTTGAGGCTCTGGCATCATCATAAATAATTGCCTGCACAAAAGCCATGGACAGTTCTACTAGCTCATCATCAGATAAATTATTGGCCTTGGCTTGTTTTTTTAACTGGCTAACCAAAAAAGTAATTGCGTCGTCTTTGGGTTTTGGTTTTAGCAACATGGCATAAAAATCTTCTCGCCAATTGTCAGGTAATGGACCAACCACCTTGTAAAAATGGGTGGTATTTTGATACTCCTGATAAAGCTTATCGCTAAGATTAAAATTTATTTGATAACGCTTGTCTTTATATTGCCAACTAAAATAAGAAGAATTTTTGGCGTCGGCAACAGGCTGCTCACCCTCATAGCTTAAATTAGTTTGGTTAGAACCTATTTCAATTTTATACAAATTTCTATCGCTAACGCCCAGACCAAAAGATCTAATAGCAGTAAAAGCATCTTTATCCTTGCCCAAGCTGTAAGGTTTTAAACTATAGGGATGGACATAATAAGCCTGATTATTGTCACCAAGATTGACAATTATTCTACCGGCTAAATAGCTTGGCGCTTTTTCCTGCCAAGAATCAAAGTCATCTCCAGAAACTCCCAAACCGAAATTTTTTATTAAATCCACAGCATCTTCACTTTGTGTTATGAGATAACGCTTGCCATCAACAGGATTAACATACCAAGCTTCACCGATTGATTCAATTTGCAACAAAATTCTACCAGACAAACGACTAACCACAGACGCCTGAGAAAAACCGGCGCTAAATAAAAATAAAACTAACAATAAAAATAATCTCAATTCTTTAAAAGTCATAATCAATGATGATAATCCATTTTTTTAATAATAGTAACCGCGCGATAAATTTGCTCTGTTAAAATCAAACGAGCCAATTCGTGGGGCAAGGTTAGTTTGGACAAAGCTATCTTATCTTTAATGGTCGCTTTAAGTTCTGTTGCCAAGCCTAAGCTACCGCCAATAATCAAAATTAGTGGACTGTTATTTTCCAAAAAATCAGCCAAGGTCGCTGAAGTCATGGTCTTGCCGGCTTCGTCCAATAAAATCGGCTGGGCGTCTTGATGCTTGTCCAAATACTTCAAAATCTTTTGAGCCTCCTCTGCCATGGCTTTATTTTGATTGTTAGCCGAAAAACTGACTGCCGGCAATTCCACCATTTCAACCTTAGCCAAAGGCTTTAAACGTTTTAAATATTTGTCTATGCTTTGAGCAATGGCTTGATTTTTTATTTTACCAACAGCTAAGATGGTTATTTTAAACATTGTTTATTTTTGATAAATTAGGGGTTGTTTAAACTGCCGTCATCACGAATTTATTTCGGGATCTCAATGACAATACGAGATCCTGATCCCGCCAAGGCGTGACAGGATGACAAATTTATTTCTTATTTAAATAATAACGCCGCGTCGCCTCGTCAAACTTTTCCAAAGAATAACGCAACATAGTGCGAGGCATTTGGGACGCCCACTTATTTAAAAAATTTTTCAAAACTTTAATATCTCGTTTACCAATTTCTCTCAACATCCAACCAACCGCTTTGTGCATTAAATCATGAGAATCTTTTAATAATTTTTTCGCCAAAACCAAAGTCGGCTCAAATTTATTTTGCTTAATAAAAGCGAAGCTGGCTAAAACGGCAATCCGCCTTTCCCATAAATTTTTTGAAATCGCCAAACGATTAAGCAATTTGTCGTCGGGCTTAGTCGTCAGCCAAGCACCCAAAATTTTAGGCGCAGTCAAATCAACCAAATCCCAATTATTAATAAACTTGGTATGCGCCAAATAAAAATCAACTATTTTTTTCTTATCGGCTTGATCGGCGGTTTCAAATTTGGCCACCAAAATCAACAGAGCAGTTAACCGGTGCTCGTGATAAGGACTCTTAAGAAGCTTGTCGAGCTCCTTTAAGTCTAAATTTTTAAACTGCCCAGCCACCAAACGTTGAGCCGGCACCGTAATACCCAAAAATTTATCACCCTGACCATACTGGCCAACACCCGTCTTAAAAAAACCTGCCAAGATCAAAGCCTTATCTTGATTGGCTAATTTCTTCAAGGCTTGTTTGACTTTATCAGCTGTCATAGTAAAATTATAACACATCAGGCTTCAAAGCCAAAAAACCTTTAATTTGTCATCTCGAATACAGCCTAGCAAAATGAAGGATTCTTTTGAGTCTGTTTAAATTTTCTAATAAACCATAAAAATTAACCAAGTTTAAGCGATTTCTCTCCGCCAGCTGGCGTTTCGAAATGACAATTTAGCAGGATTGGTATAATGGTAGCACGCAACCTTCCCAAGGTTGAGGCACGGGTTCGATTCCCGTATTCTGCTCATAAATTAAAAAGACTGGCCTCAAACCAGTTTTTTTAATTTGCTTAATATACGAAATAAAAATTAATCGGAATTTTAAATACAGCTTAAACGATGCCAAGCCTTGGCCGTGCACCCAGATTCAAGCTTTTTCAGTATAACAAAAAAGTCCCAAGATACAAAGTATCAAAGGACTTAAAAAAATTTAAAGGGCTAAGGTTCAAAGAACTATTGCGACACCGAAGCGACACAGACACCAGCATGCCCCCTTGCTGACAAGCCAATCGAAGACAATTTCCAACTACCGTCGTACCAGTTCAAAATGAGGCAAAAAAGGTTACCACCGGCAAACGGTTTGATAGAGGAAACTGGAATGACAATTGCACTATTTTTGTATTGGTCCAAACTTTTCGAATCAACTCTTAGCATGCTGTGCAAAGCGTTGACCACGGCCAAGGCGTCTGTCTGATTAGCTACTTGGACTAATTCATGATTAGTAGCATCTCTGGTTATTGGGGCAATTGTCAGTGTTACCAATCCGGTTAAAGTTGACTGGGCAAAGTATTCGTCTCTGACATAGTTTGGATCGACATAACCGTATTTGAACTCCTTTTTCGGCTGGACATTTTTGTCCAGAGAAAAATCACCCGATAGCACGACTTGCTTAACTAAATTCGGTTCGCCAAATAATAAATTGTCTACAGACTTGCGACCAAAAACTTCCTGACGCTTTTTTTGAGACATGTTAAGAAAATTTTCAAATTCCTCTAAACTTAAAATGTTTGAGCGTAATTTTTGCAGAAAATCAATCTGCAAACCAGCCAATTTGGCCGTTCTTGCTTCGATGGTCTCACTCATCGTTAATTCCTTCAAATTGTTAATAATACAGATAAAAAGATAAAATAAGCATTTTGCTATGTTATAATTATAGCATATTTAAAGAAAAAAGTCAAGATATATATTTTATTCAATATTAGCCATTTTATTAACTACAAATACAAAAAATTACAAATTTTTATAAGTATTATCGTTTCGTAATTTAATACTATCAATAATAATACCGTTATCTTTATGAAAAATTATTCTCAAATTACCATGTCGCAAACGGTAAAAATCGGAGTTTTTAAGTTTAATGAATTTTAAGCTTTTATCATTAGCCATCAATTTTTGAACCAAACTCAAAATAATATCCCTATCTCGCGGACTAATTTTTTTTAGCAACTTGGCGATTTTATCCATATTAGGCTTTAAGTTGTTTTAAAACCTTCACTAAATCGCCAGCCTTAATACCCTTGCCCTTGTTGTCTCTTATGGCATCAAAAACGGTATATTCCTTAGCCACGCCACAACCGTCAAGCAATAACGGTCTAATTTCCAATTTATCATCCTGTATTGTGGCGATAAATTGATTAGTCTTAAAGCGATTGCGCCAAGCTATGGGGATAGTCACCTGCCCCTTAGAAGTCGCTTTTAAAATAGTATTCATATTTATAGTAATAATTTCTTACTTTCTTACTTTAACACAAATAAATCAACTGTCAAGATTTCAAAAAATTTTTACTAAAGCACCAAAAGTAGCTCCGGTCACTTTTTGTACTTAACCCCATCCGTCTTGTTTGCAAAATTGTAGGGATGGGGCTTGTCCCCGTCCGTCTTTATTCATAATCAAAGACGGTCGGCCACAAGGGCCGACCCTACATTGCCCCATACACTTACCTCACTGTATGTGCGTTAATGTTGTTTGTTGCGTGCTGTGTGTAAACTAAAACCGCCCCAAAGGGCGGTTTTAATTTTATTTAAGCGTGGTAGTGGTCTGCTTCGTCGGCCATAGCCTCGGCTTTGGTTTTATGAATCGTGCCGTCGCGATGCTCCGGTGGGGCATAAATAGTATACAGCTTTAGATTGGCTTCGGTTGAAGTGTTGATAACGTTGTGCTTGACGCCGGCCGGAATAACCACGGCAAAACCGTCTGACACTTCACTTTCAACATCATCTAAAATCACTTTGCCGGTGCCGGCTTCAAAACGAATGAATTGATCCAACTCATGAATCTCCTCACCGATTTCCTCGCCCGGCAACAAACTCATAACTACCAATTGACAATTTTTAGCCGTAAACAAAACTTGGCGAAAATTGTCATTGTGGAGGGTTTGCTCCTCCAGATTAGCAACATATGACATATGTTTAAATTAAATTATAAACCACAAATTATTTTTCAAATTAGTAATTTACAATTTACAATTATTAATTATCTTGTCGGGCCACCCAGAATTGAACTGGGATCACACGCACCCGAAGCGTGTATAATAGCCTTTATACCATGGCCCGTCATTGCGCTGAATTAAAAATTAATAATTAATAATTTTTAATTGTTAATTATTAATTATTAATTCGTTTCGTTTGGTCGGGCTGCGCGGAATCGAACCGCGACTACATGCACCCCATGCACGCGTACTACCACTATACTACAACCCGCTTGGTTATAAACAACACTGTCCTTATTCTTGTTTGGTTAGTGTTGATAATAGCCAACTAAAAAATGACACTAAAAGACTGAATAAAACTGCCTGCCAAAAACCACTGATTACCACACCGCTTAAAAACCAAGCTGCCAACATCACCAGTAAGGCATTAATCACCAACGTAAACAAGCCTAATGTTAACACATTGATAGGCAAAGTCAAAATGATTAAAATCGGTCTAATAACCGCATTAATCAAACCCCAAATCACCACCAGCCATAAAGCCGTCCAAAAACTGCCAATAGCCACACCTGGCAAAATATAGGCACTAATCATAATAGCCACAGCGTTAGACAACCACTTAATTAAAATTGGTAACATAATATAGAATTAAATTATAATTTTTTAAACTGCTTAGCAAGTTCAAGTAATTTATCCTTAGCTTCCTCTGCAGATTTTACTACCCATCCAGACTTCTTAACAAAATCGATAGACCACCTTGGACTTCTGTCTTCTCGCCAGACAATAATTAGTTTATCACAAAAATCACCAGGCATTTTTGTATTATTGGCATAAAAATAACCTATTTCTATCCAAGTTCCTTCTGATGTTGCCAAGCCGGGATTGGCAATCATAAAATCAGCGCTTTTTACACCTTTTAAATCGTCCGGGAAAAAAGTGTCTGGTGAAGTCTGATCTGAATCAAACTCCCAGTCATAAAAATCAAATGCATCTAAACTTTTAAAAAGCTCTTTCCAATCGTTTTCGTGTTCATTGGCTTGACCTGCCAAATACACTTTTATTTTTTTCTCCATAGAGATTGAAACTTAAACTTCAACAAATTTTACAGTATCATTAGCAATAATCTTGCCATAAAAATCCAATCTTTCACCGGTTTTATCATTAACTCCTAAACTTAAATAACTGTTGTCTTCTGTTTTATAATCCCAAAATTTTTCACTATCCCCCTTTTTAAAAATTTCTTCACCTTGAATTTCTTCAGCCAAGGCATGAGCTGAATATAAAAACTTAAATTTCTTGCCATCAAAATCAAACTCTGGCGAAAATGGTTGTTGGTGCGGAGTTTTTATTTCCTTAACCAAGAGAAACATATTTTCGCTCAGGTCATCGGCAAAGACATAATTATCATCTAAAAAACACTTAATATAAAAACTACCGTCATCAAACCTAAATTTAACAACCTCTTTAACAATAAAACTTTGGCCGTCAACTGATATTTTTATATTCGGTTTAATTTTCGAACGAAATTCCGCAACATCCATAAATTTATAGTAAATTTTTAACTTCCTGCCTGCCGGCAGGCAGGTATAAACCTTCAACTTTAAACTTACACTGTGGACCTAGGCGGAATCGAACCGCCGTCTGTGTCCCGCCATTCAAAATTATTGTGGACTTACCGGGAGTCGAACCCGGACTTCGGCAATGCGAATGCCGCGTAATACCATTTTACTATAAGCCCAAAAAGACAGCGGGACGAATGCACTGTGCTACCACCATACCATAGGCCCCTAAATAATTTCAAAATTAAAATTTCAAATTTCAAAATAATTTTAATAAAGATTGTGAGATTGCCACTAGATGAACGAATGAATACCAAAATTGGAAATTAGGATTTGGAAATTGGAAATTTTATCTAAACCTTGTGTCCTCGTTTCAATTCCTTATCCTCCTCTTCTCTTTTATCGATAATAATTGATTTAGCTTTTTCCCGTAATTCTGTCAAATCTAAATTGGCCAATTCTCGACTTCTGTTTAACAAATATTCTTCGGTGTTTAAGTCGGTATTCTCAATAACCTCCGACAGCAAACAATCTAAAATAGCCCCAATCTTGGGACTTGGCTCAAGCTTTAAATTTTCCATCAAATCTGTACCGTTAAGTTTGAGCATTTTAACCGAAACCGGATCATGGTGAACCTTGTCCAGCATATACTGAAAATGTCTAAGCTTGTAAGGCACAGCTTTGGGCGTACCTGAACCCAAGCGATCGGCAATGCGCAAGTCAATTAAATCTTGCAAATTATCCACACCAACCTTGGCAATCAAACGCCGAACCGAAGCAGCCGTCACCTCACCGACATTATAATAAAACATATGATTGGCCACCAAGAGCACTACCTTATCAATATCAACCGTAGCAAATTTTAAACGCGTCATAATTTTTTTGGTCATTTTAGCGCCAACAAAATCATGGTTGTAAAAAGTGTTTTGACCATTAATAATTTTTTTGGTGGCCGGCTTAGCAACATCGTGCAACAAAGACGCCAAACGAATTCGCCAATCAGGACTGGGGCAATTCTTTAAAGCTAAAATACTATGATCATAAACCGTGTAAATATGATGACCTTTTTGCGCCATACCCACGCCTTCTAATAATTCCGGAATAATATATTGCAACAATTTTAATTCTTCCAATTTGCTAATACCGCGAGCCGGTCTGTCTGATTTTAAAATTTTGATTAGCTCGTCGCGAATTCTTTCGTTGGCGATAAATTTCAAACTACCGGCTAGTTTGCTAATAGCTCTTTCGGTTTTTGGCTCAAATTTAAAATCCAACTGAGCCATAAAACGCACAGCCCTCAAGAGGCGCAAAGCGTCTTCTTTGAAACGCTCGCTCGGCTCGCCCACTGCACGAAGCATTCTTTGCTTGATATCTTTTTCACCGCCATAATAATCAACCAATTCCCAAGCCTCATTATCCAACTCAATCATTTTGTTAAAACCGTTTGGTTGAAATTTTCTGTCACCCAAAGGCGCCACAGCCAAAGCGTTGATGGTAAAATCGCGACGCGCCAAATCTTTTTCCAATTCGTCTTCAAAACGAATTTCGTCCGGATGACGTCGATCGCTATAACCCTGTTCACTTCGATAGGTTGTCACCTCAACCACATTTTCGGTTTCGCCTGCCTCATTTTTTACCTTAACCAAAACCGTGCCAAAAACATTTTCATACACGGCTTCTGGAAAAACTTTTAAAATATCCTCGGGTCGAGCCTTGGTGGTAATGTCCCAATCAGCCGGCTGACGATTCATCAATAAATCACGAACACAACCACCCACCACCCAAGCCTCAAAGCCTGCCTGATTTAATTGATCTATAATTTTTTTGATATATTCTGGAATCATGAAAGTTTAAATTAAAAAATTACTATACAACACCTTCTCAAAATTAGCAACCTTATTATTAACGATTCTGATGCCCTCCTGACGCAAAATTTTGGCCTTGGCTGGGCTTCCCAAGGCATAGCCTCCTAGTTGACCACCGACCCTAACCACGCGATGGCAGGGCACTTGTGGGGCTTTTGGGTTCTTATTAAGGGCATTACCAACTGCCCTAGACGCTTTTGGCTGCCCCAAAGCTAAAGCCAATTGTCCATAAGTAGACACACGACCACTGGGAATTTGAGCGGTTAACTGCCAAACTTTTTGTGAGAAGCTTAAAACGGCTGACATTAGTTTCAGCGAAGAAAATTTAAAGTTTCGCCAACATTTTTGATTGGCGACAAGCTTTGATAGTTGCCGAGATAATTTTTTATCAACGGTGGCAAATAAATAAAAGCCACGACCAAAGGAGTCAAAATAAGTAAGATTTTAACTAAAACACCGATTTGCGACATTAGAATATAACGGCTAACTTTTTTGTTTAGCTGATGGACTTCTTTCATTAGCAACTGATTTTGTCGCAAGACAACATTAAGCTTATCATTCAATTTATCTGAATCTAAATCCGAATCTGAATCGGTTTTATTTTTTGTAATTTTGCTCATATTAATATTGACGATAAAGGCAATTGCCGGCCAACCTAGAAGCCGTTTGAGCTAATTGCTTCATTTCTTTATCGCTATAACTAATTTGACCCATTAATTTTTGATTGATCAAATCTTTGTTGGCTTCAAATTTTTGCAAATACCACAATTTAGCACCCTCAAGCTCTTCGGCCATTTTTGCAATATCATCTTGATCTAGTAAAGCCGGAACCACCGTAGTTCTAAATTCATAAGGCAGGCCGGAGTCCATTATTATTTTAACACTTTTTTTGATTTTACTTAAATCAGCCTCAACGCCACTAATCAAAGCATACTTGACCAAAGGCGCTTTTATGTCCATAGCTATGTAATTAAGTAATTTTTTAGACAAAAGTTCGGCCAGCATTTTTGGATTAGTGCCATTAGTATCCAGTTTAACCAAATAACCCAGAGCTTTGATTTTGGCGATAAATTCCGGCAAATCCTGATGAATGGTTGGCTCACCGCCGGTAATAACCACGGCATCTAATTTGCCTAGGCGTTTTTTTAAAAAAATAAACAGCTCGTCTTCACTAATTGAAGACGGAGCTGTTTGTTTTATATTAGTCCTGCTTGGAGGCAGGACAAGCATGGGGTTGTAACAAAATTGGCAACGAAAATTACAGCCTTGGGTAAAAACAATCGTTGCCACCTGAGACGGATAATCCAACAAGCTCAACTTTTGCAAACCACCGATTATCATCTGATTTATTCCTGACTGGCGCAATCGCAGGCTTCAAAAGTCAGGCGATCGCCAAACTCCGAGCGCTTGCCCTTATTCCAGTTTTGCACCGGCGAATACCAGCCGACAACTCTGGAGTAAACGATACACTCTTGTCTTTTGTGTTGAATTGGGGACATATGGTTATTTAAATTTTTAATTTTTAATTTAAAATTTTTAAACAATTTTTAATTAAACAGCACCAGCCACCGTTGGTATCGGCAAATCATTGGCCTCGGCGGCTAGCATCACTTCTTCAGCGTAACCCATTTCTTCATCGCATTTGGGGCAATAATGATACTCACCTGCCAGATAACCGTGTTTGGGACAAATGGAAAATGTCGGTGTTAAAGTAAAATACGGCAAATGATAATTTTCCACTATTTTTTTAATCAGCCGTTTGGCGGTTTCGCCTGATTCCAAACGCTCGCCCAAAAAGCCGTGCAAAACCGTGCCACCGGTATATTTAATCTGCAAAGAATCCTGCAAGTCTAAAGCTTCAAAAATATCTTTGGTATGATTAACCGGCAAATGAGTGGAGTTGGTATAGTAAGGATCAGCGCCATTTTCTTTAAAAGCCTGCTCATTGCCAACGATAATATCAGGAAATAATTCTTTGTCTTTTTTGGCAAAACGATAAGTGGCACCCTCAGCCGGGCTGGCCTCTAAATTATATAAATTATTAGTTTCGTTTTGATAATCCATCAAACGACCACGCATAAAATCCATTATTTCCAAAGCGAATTCCCGCCCCTCCTCGGTTGTAATATTCTTATTAAAAAAATTCAGTAAAGCTTCATTCATGGCAATAATACCGATAGTATTGAAATGATTCTGCCAATAACTGCCAAAACGTTCTTTGATGGCGCTTAAATAATGAGTTGAATATGGAAATAATCTGTCTTCTGATAATTTTTCAATGACTTGGCGCTTGGTTTCCAAACTTTCTTTGGCCAAATCCATCAAATCACCTAATCGTTGCAAAAACTCTTCTTTGGTTTTTGACAAATAACCCAGGCGCGACAGATTGATTGTCACCACACCCAAAGAACCTGTTAAAGGATTGGCGCCAAACAAGCCACCGCCTCTTTTTCTTAATTCCCGATTATCCAAACGCAAACGACAGCACATACTCCTGGCATCATCACGATTCATATCGGAATTAACAAAATTTGAAAAATAAGGCACACCCGATTTAGCTGTCATCTCCCACATCAACTTCAAACAAGGTCGATCCCAGTTAAAATCTTTGTCGATATTGTAGGTCGGAATCGGGTAAGAAAACATACGACCACGAGCGTCGCCTTCCACCATTACCTCGGCAAAAGCCTGATTTAACATATCCATTTCCGGCTGAAAATCTTTATATTTTTCTGGAATAATTTGACCGCCAATAACAGCATGCTCTTCACCAATCATTGGTGATGGCTCAACATCTAAAGTAATGTTAGTAAAAGGTGTCTGAAAACCAACTCGAGTTGGCACATTTAAATTAAAAACAAACTCCTGCATGGCCTGCTTGACTGCTCTAAAATTTAAATCGTCATAGCGAATAAAGGGCGCTAAATAAGTATCAAAACTGGCCAAAGCCTGAGCGCCGGCAGCTTCACCTTGCATGGTGTATAAAAAATTAACAATTTGGCCTAAAGCGCTACGAAAATGTTTGGGTGCTTTGGATTGGACTTTTTCCTCAACACCACCAAAACCCCTGACCAACAAATCTTTTAAATCCCAACCGCAACAATAAGGCGCCAACATACCTAAATCATGAATATGAAAATCACCATTGATATGAGCTTCGCGAATTTTTTCCGGATACAGTTTGTTCAGCCAATGTTTAGCTGAAATGGCCGAAGCTATATAATTGTTAAGCCCCTGAACAGAAAAACTCATGTTGCTGTTTTCTTTGATACGCCAGTCGGTTCGGCCCAAATAATCTTCCATTAATTTTTGACCCAAGTCAGGATTCATTTCTCTAAGCTGACGACGCTGATCACGATAAAGAATATAGGCCTTGGCAATCTTAATTAAACGATTGCTAATTAATGCCTCCTCGACTATATCTTGAATTTCTTCCACAGCCGGAATGCTATTTTTGTGAAATTTTTTATTGACCAGCTCAACAACCTGATTGCTTAAATCTTGAGCCAGTTTCAGATCATCAACACCTACCGCTTTGGCCGCCTTATAAATAGCCTTGCTAACCTTTTCTTGATCAAAAGGCACAATGTCGCCCGAGCGTTTTCTTAGTTGACTGACTTGTTCTTGTGGCATGGGGGTTTAATTAAAAATAAAAAATAAAATCTCAAAATTATTTACCATTTTCCAGTTGCGCCAATTCTTTTCTAAAACTGGCAATATCTTCAAATGATTTATAAACACTGGCAAAACGAATATAAGCCACCTGATCAATGTCTTTTAGGCGACGCAAAACTATTTCACCGATTTCTTCGGCGTTAACCTCATTTCGTCTAAGAACCTGAATATCTTTTTCTATCAAATTAAGTAGTTTTCTAAAATCAACCTCACTAACCGGCCTTTTTTCCAAAGCACGGTGCAAACCGCGACTGATTTTTTCCCGAGAATAACTTTCACGGCGACTGTCTTTTTTAACAACGGTTAAATCAAGAATTTCTGTTTCTTCAAAAGTTGAAAAACGAAAACTGCACTTCAGGCATTCTCGACGGCGTCTAATAGATAAACCATCAGAAGCCACCCTGGAATCAACCACTTTAGTTTCGTCATGATCACAAACCGGGCATTTCATAGTTATCGCTTGCAAGCCCTTTATAATAGGGCTTATTTAAATTAAGAAACGAAAAGAAGCGACAAAATCTATATATTGCGCTTCTTTTAAAGATTACACCACAAAATGTTGTATGTATTTTTATTATACTCCAAAATGCCAATCCAAGCAAAACTAAATTTTTTCTTTTAATTTGAAGAAAAAAACCACTAAGTGATCAGTTGTTTCCAAAAACAAAGTGAAGATATCCACAACCGGCTTCGTGCAACAGGCAAAACTTGAAAGTTGGAGTGTGTTTCTTATGATTCCCCTCTTGAGCGAGCTTGCAAAGAATGTTGGGATAAAATGATATACTTTTTTGATGTATATCAAAAACAGTAATTTAAGTCCCTACAAAATTGGGCAACTCGTCACAGAGTGGATTTACAATACTCCGGCGACCGTA
>Ga0210057_1003388_pt1 | contig 22006 bp, 21 predicted proteins | sample CryGeyCG2114_010_2_FD_183968 | JGI IMG/M metagenome (GOLD analysis project Ga0210057, IMG submission 183968) | Groundwater microbial communities from aquifer - Crystal Geyser CG10_big_fil_rev_8/21/14_0.10 (SPAdes) (version 2) | ecosystem: Environmental > Aquatic > Deep subsurface > Groundwater ...
CTATGATTCACAACAACTTACTTTGTCGAGGGATAAAATACTTAAGAAAAAAGTTACTGGGGATATTTTACCATGGCACTTTTCTTTTTAATTTCAAAAAGATCATCGTTAGCAATAGCCCCAAGAAAATCGTTAGGTGTTTGAAACACTGCTAATTTTCCTTGGCGAGTTTTAACATAAACCCCTCCATCATTTATTCTTTTTATTGTTACATCTCCATTATCCGTTCCATTGAAATCAAACTGATATCTTAACCTTCCACCTATTGCGGGAAGCAAAATACCATTTCTTCCGTCATCACAAGGAATGATTATTAAGGGAGTGTTTCCACTAATTTCAATATCCATTCTTGATTCTTGAAGTTTTTTTCCTAAATCAAATACCTTTGCGTCATACATCCTTGTCATGTTATCACTAATAAATGGTAACTATTTAAAGGTTTCGCTAAGGGCTCTAATAGGCAATTCTTATTGCTTAAAATTATAAATCCCCTCGCCCAGAGTCGAACTGGGGATCTTCCGGGTGCTGCTCTGACTTTTCACGCTTCATCTAGTTTCCCGGAATGTTAAGGGAATATCCACGTTAGTTTTTTACAAACTACAGCCAGACGCTTTAACCACTAAGCTACGAGGGGTTAAATATTAGAAAAAGAATTTGTTTTTAAAAGTTCTTGTTGTTATTCATTCCTCGGAATCGCCTCTACCCTGTTCGGCGATGAAGAAAGCCCTGTTTGATTCTGCTTCATGGATTTTTCCATCTTTTTCATAAATTGCAGTTGCAGTAGGAAGAGCAAACTTGCCAAGAATACCTATCTTTGAATAAATGACATAGCTCATGATTCTCGTTTCTCCTTTTTCTAATTTTTCAAATTCCCATTCTATCTTTTTTGCTTTTTCATTAATCCTTTTTGGTTTTTCGCTTCCAAACCTTTCATAAACTTTTACAAGGGAAGGAAGCCTGTCAACAATGTTTACTTTTTCAACATATTCTTTCGCACTTGCAAAAAGAGTGATTTTTAATGCAAATTCGCCTCCTTTTGCTCTTACAAATGAAACCCTTTTGTTTAGAACCAAATCAGTTTTTGAATACCTCTTTGCCAAAATTACTGCGACAAGAATAAAAATTACTGCAATGAGTGGAATTATCCAGTTTGTTTTCACACTTATATTTAGCTCTTCTCCAGGATTTATCTGCTTGCTCCAAGTATAATAAACAATCAATCCTTGCCTTGTTATGCTGTCAGGTTCAGGATTAAGGCTTGTGAACAACCTTGAAAGGATATTCTTTTTTATCACTGTTTCCGAGGGTACAATGATATTTCCTTCATTTTTCTTGCTTATTATTTGTGTGTTTATTATTAGTCCATAGTTTTGCTCGGATGTTTTAAGGATATCTTTCTCAGTGAATTTTATTGTTCCATCAACTTCTGTTTTTCCTCCTTCAACAGAGATATCTGCATGCAATGTATAAAATCCTGCAAGCAGTTTTTTGAAATCTTCTTTGTTTAGGCTGATTTCAAATTCCTTTTTCTCGTTTGCGCCAAGAGAAAAACTCTCTTCCTTTGTGAAGAAAGGTGAACTGAATTTCGCGCTTATTTTTTCAAAATCAAAATTTTCCCTATTGTAAATGTATACACTCATAGAATTTGTTTCAGGATTTATTTCTGCAGAGCCAATCTCAAATGCATCCTCTAAATCAATGACTTTTATTGTAACTTCTCCAGAAGTCTCAGTATTATCCTGTCCTCTTATAAAATATTTGAAGCTGTAAAATCCGCGATAGTTAAAATTTTCCTGAGGATAAACCATAAGGTTTATAGTTTTTGTTTCCCCGCTGTTGAAGTGAACAGTTCCTTTTGGAGCCATGCTAAATCCCAGAAGATTGTAAAACTGAAAATTATCGCTTGCTCCTTTGTTTGTTATCTCTAATGTAAATACCGCCGGACTTTCAATCCCGTTAATAATTACTTCTTTGGAATTTACCTGTTCAATATCAAGATTTATTGCAGTTATCGCAGGCAGGAAAAACAAAATTACGATAATAAAAAGGGCTTTTTTCATTGGAACACAAAAAAGAATTTGTATTTAAAGTTTGTGATGATTGCCCCATATTTTTTTATCATCGAATTGTTTATAAAATATCTGAAAAGGGAATTATGATGAGAAAAATTAATAGGAATGGTCTGGACAGACATGTGGAGGAATCTGTAACTCTTGTAAGCCCTGATGGATTCAAAAATGAAGGTATTTTGAAGAAAGATGTTTCTGGTTTTTATGTTATGCTGGATGAATGGAGGGGTATTAATGATAACACTCCAAGTAATGAAATGAGGCTGAAAAATAATTGGCGGGTAATTATCTATTATCCAAATCCAAGAAAGACAAAACCTCTTGAAACTTATGAGGTGTGTTTAAATTAGAAAACTAGCCTTTCTTTGCTTCCAAGTCAAGGAATGCCTTCCCTTGATTAAGGAACTCATCGCAGTCTTCTATCAATTTCACTTTTTGCTGGTCAATTAGCGAAGGCACAACCCACTTTTCATAAATTCCCCTCAGGAACTTCCTAAATGCATCCTTCTCAAATTTGCCTTTGTAATCCATTGCAAGAGTTCCCTTCACTTTTGTTTCAACACTGCCGGTATTTGTTTCAATCTTTACACCTTCATTGATTATTTCCGCCTTTTTCAAACCAATGACCATGAAATCCACATTCACCTCAAATTTGAAATAATCTGTTACATCCCTTGTTCCCAGCCATTTAACTTCTATATTTTTTGATTCTCCAACAATTTTCTCGGAGTACTTTGTTTCCATGACATCAAGCCCAAGATCTTCAGTGAGCCATTTGTAGCAAAATTTGTAGTATTCCTCAAAAGAAAAAATTCCCTTTATTTTTGTCTTGCTGCTGTAAACTACTTCTTTTTCAACCATCTTCTTTGTTATATTATTTTAACAAATGGAAAATTTTGTTTAAATATTCTTCGGAAGATTGCTTTTTGGAAGATAAATGCTTTTAAGATAAGGTATTCCCTCTTCTTTATGGGACAATATTCTATTTTTATGAAAGAAATTGAAACAGGGTTTTATTCTTTTTCTGGCAAACCTTTTCCTACTGAAAAGAATCTTGTTGTGGCAGTTCATCCTTTCTTTTGGCATCACCCTTTCCTTAAAAATCAATTTGATGATTACCTTGTTAAATTGAATAACTTCCTGAGACAAAGAAATAGTCCCATCATTCTTATGGAAGAGCATCAGAGAGTTGATGTCCTTGCAAGGCATCTTGTAAGCTTAAGATTAGAGAATAGACTTATTGTAAAGACTAATGAAGGTAGCCCTACTTTTTCAGAAATTCCTCCGGAATCTTTTTTGAAATATGTTTCTGACCTGAAAGGAGACAAACCTGTTGATTTAATTGGCGGAAATTTGTATAGAAGAGGAAGAGATATTCCAAAATGGGATGGATGCCTTGGAATTATTGCAAAGCTTTTTCACGAAGAAGGAATATCTTTCAATTTTTTGGAACAATTGGTTTTTGGAAAATAAAATTGAAATTCACCACAACAATTTTTAAATATCGGACAAATTCTCTAAGACCATGAGCGACAAACCAATTGTTCTTATGCCAGAAGACATACAGAGAATCATGGGCAAGGATGCACAGAGAAACAACATTCAGGCAGCACGCATGGTTTCTGATATTGTTAAGACTACTCTCGGCCCGAAGGGGATGGACAAGATGTTGGTTTCTCCTACGAATGACATAATTGTGACAAACGATGGGGTGACAATTCTGGAAGAGATGCACATAGAGCATCCTGCGGCGAAAATGATGGTTGACATTGCCCGTACACAGGAAAGTGAAGTTGGCGACGGAACGACAACATCTGTAATGATTGCAGGAAAACTTCTTGAAAATGCAGAGAAACTCTTGGACAAGAAAATACATCCCACAATAATTACTAAAGGGTATAGGATTGCGGCGGAAAAATCGCATGAAATTCTCAATGAAATTGCAATGAGAATAACTCCGGATGATGAAGATGTGTTGAAGCAAATTGCAATGACTGCCATGACTGGAAAAGGTGCAGAAGATTCAAAGGAAAAATTTTCTGAAATAATTGTTCAAGCAGTGAAGCAGGTTGGAAAATTTGAAGATGGATTCAAGATAGATATTAATGACATAAAAATTGAAAAGTCAAAAGGGAATGGAATTGAAGACACGGAATTAATCTCGGGAATTGTTCTTGACAAGGAGAAGATATCACACGACATGCCTCCTATTGTCAGGGGAGCAAGAATAGCCCTCATTGATTCTCCAATTGAATTAAAAAATCCAGAGATAGACACTAAAATTTCTATTTCCACTCCTGAGCAACTTCAGGGATTTTTAGAGCAGGAGGAAAGAGAGATAAGAGGTATGATTTTCAAGATAAAGTCTTCAGGAGCAAATGTTGTTTTTTGCCAGAAAGGGGTGGATGATTTTGCTCAGTATCTCCTGTCTAAGGAAGGAATTTATTCTTGCAGAAGAGTTGCTCGAAGTGACATGGAAAAACTTGCAAAAGCCACATCTGGCAAGATTGTCAGCAATTTAAACGAGCTAAGCCCCGAAGGACTGGGAAAAGCACAGATTGTTGAAGAAGTAAGGCACGGCGAAGATGTTCTTACATATATCAAAGGATGTGAAAATCCAAAAGCTCTCACGATTCTGATACATGGAGGCACGGAACATGTCATTGATGAAATTGAGCGAGCCATTAGAGACGGATTGGGAGATGTGATTTGCTCCCTGAAATATGGGCTTATTGTTCCTGGAGGCGGAGCCATTGAGATGGAGCTTGCAAAAAGACTCCGCGAATTTTCTCAAGGCATGTCAGGAAGGGAGCAGCTCGCAATAGAGGAATTTGCCTCGGCAATTGAGTTCATACCTATAACTCTTGCGGAAAACGCAGGGCTTGATCCTATAGATATCCTTACTGAATTGAAATCTCGCCATGATTCAGGAGAAAAAAATGCAGGATTGAATCTCTTTACAAACAGAATTGAGAATGTTCTTGAATCAAGAATAATAGAGCCATTAAGGATTAAGACTCAGGCAATAAGTTCTGCGACAGACGTTGCCACGATGATTCTAAGAATTGATGATGTTATTGCTTCCTCAGGTTCTGAAGATAACAAAGGAAGAAGAGGAATTCCCGGAATAGATGAGATGTGAAAGAATAAAAAACATTTTAAACTATTTTTAGCATGAATTATCATCCTTAGGCGGTTGCTTAAAGGAAGATTCGTGAAAGAAACCTTGGTGCCATATCAGCCCTGGGCAGTTGCCTAAAGGAGAGGTTGATAAGGAGAACCTTGGTTCTCATTATTGCGCGAGTAGTATAGTGGTTAGTATATTTCGTTGCCAACGAAGTGACCCGGGTTCGACTCCCGGCTCGCGCATTTATTTAAAACATATATTGCAATCTTTTGGAATTGCTTTGTCCTGACTTTTGTGGATTGTGCAGATTATCTTTGATTTTTTTAGTTGATTGCATAAATCATACAAAATTTTCATTATGTTTTGTTTGCCTTCAATGACTTTCTTTGCCGAATTTTTTATCTTCTCTTGCTCAGATTTTGAAAATTTTATCTCATTGCCCCTCTTTGATTTAAGATATTGTGAAACAGCTGCTTCTGTAATTCCCAAAAACTCAGCAGTTTTTTTCTGGCTTAATCCATGGCATTTAATCATTACTTTTGCAAGTTCTCTTCTCAATGCAGGTATAAGATACCATACTTCAATTTCCTGAGGCATGAGGGTTTTCATGATTTTTAAAGGCAAGTGGTAAATATAAATCTTACCTACAGAAACCCAAAAACCTTAAGTATTCTTAACAATAGTTAATTTTATGTCAAAAAACAAACAAAAAATTTTTGAAATTTCAAGAATCAATTATGATTCTCATAATCCTGAGAATCTTAAATTCAAGGCACAGCAAGGATTGAGCGAGGAGTTGATAAGAAAAATATCCCATGACAAAAAAGAACCGGAATGGATGCTTGACAGGAGACTGAAAGCATTTGAAATCTTCAGGAAAAAGCAAATGCCTGATTTTGGACCTTCTCTTGATAATCTGAATTTGGATGAAATTTACTTTTACCTTAAACCTAGGGCAAAAAACAATTCTATTTCATGGGAAGATGTTCCTTCAGATATCAGAAAAACCTATGAAAAATTAGGGATTCCTGAAGCGGAGAAGAATGCTCTTGCAGGGGTTGGAGCACAATATGAATCTGAAGTGATTTACCACAATCTTAAAAAATCTCTTGCAGAAAAAGGAGTTATTTTCATTGATATGGACATTGCCGTTAAAAAATATCCTGAAATGGTCAAGAAATATTTTATGACAAACTGCATTCCTCCAACACTCCACAAATTTTCCGCCTTGCATGGAGCTGTATGGAGTGGTGGAACATTCATTTACATACCCAAGGGAGTAAAGGTGAATTTGCCCTTACAGGCTTATTTCAGAATGAATGCTGAAAAAGGAGGGCAGTTTGAACATACACTTATCATTGCGGATGAAGAGAGTGAGGTGCATTACATAGAGGGTTGCTCTGCTCCTAAATACTCAACGAATTCCCTTCATGCAGGATGTGTTGAAATTCATGTTCTAAAAAATGCAAGGGTAAGGTACAGCAGCATTGAAAATTGGAGCAAGAATACCTATAATCTGAATACAAAGAGGGCAATAGTTCATGAAAATGCAATAATGGAGTGGGTTAATGGAAATTTGGGAAGTAAGGTGACAATGTTATATCCTTGCAGCGTTCTCATAGGAAAAAACTCTAAAACAGATTATGTTGGAATTGCCTACGCTGGAGAAGGACAATATCAGGATACTGGATGCAAAGTTTATCACCTTAATTCCGGCACGACTTCAAATGTGTTAAGTAAAGGGATATCCAAGGGAGGGGGAATAAGTTCTTATAGAGGGTTAGTTGTCATAAAAAAAGGAGCAAAAAATTCCACGACAAGTGTGAGATGCGACGGTTTGATGCTTGATAATGAAAGCAAGGCTCTTACTTTTCCAAGCATGGAAGTTTCCGAGAGTGATGTTAAGGTTGCTCACGAGGCTACAGTAGGGAAGATAGGTGAGGAGCAATTATTTTATTTAATGTCCCGCGGATTATCCGAGGAAGAAGCCATGAAGCTCATAGTTTCAGGATTCATAGAACCTCTTATCAAGGAATTACCTCTTGAGTATGCTGTTGAACTAAACAGGCTAATTGAGATGGAAATAGAAAACTCAGTATGCTGAATAAAACTAAATACTTTTAAATAAACTTCAGATTTTTAAAAAACATGGAACTGAACAATAAAAAAGCAAATGAATTGAAAAAAGATTTTCCAATAATCAAAAATAATAATCTTGTTTATTTGGACAATTCCGCGACAACCCAAAAACCCATGAAAGTTGTTGAGTCCATAAAAGAATTTTATGAAAAATTCAATGCAAATATTCATCGCGGAGCGTACAAGTTAAGCGTGCAGGCAACGGAGAAGTATGATGATTCCAGAAAAACAGTTGCAGATTTCATAAATTGCAATTCAAGTGAGGTAATATTTACAAGCGGTACAACAAGTTCCCTTAACTCTTTGGCATATGCAATTTCTTCAATAATTCCTAAAGGAAAAAATGAGATTATTCTTACAGAAATGGAGCATCATTCAAATCTTGTTCCGTGGCAGCAGCTGGCAAAAAGGGAAAACATGAAACTGAAATTCATTAGAATCAAAGAAGATTTTACTCTTGACATTGAGGACTTAAAAGAAAAGATAAATGATAAAACTGCAATCCTTTCACTTATGCATATTTCAAATGTTTTAGGAACTATAAATCCTGTAGAGAATATTATCAAAATTGCTAAAGAGGTAAATCCAAACATCATCACAATTATCGACGCAGCACAATCTTCAGGACACATGAAATTGGACATTAAAAAGATTGGGTGTGATTTTCTTGCTTTTTCAGGACACAAGATGCTGGGACCCTTGGGAATTGGCGTTCTTTATGGAAGAAAAGAACTCCTTGAGAAAATCTCTCCTTTTAATTTTGGTGGAGATATGATTAAATCCGTTTCCTTGGAAGATAGTGATTGGAATAAAATTCCTGAGAGATTTGAAGCAGGAACGCAGAATGTGGCCGATGCTTATGGGCTTAAAAATGCAATAGAATATTTGAATGAGATAGGAATTGATAATATTTCCAAATGGGAGAAAGAACTTTTTGATTACTCTCTTAAAAAACTAAGGGAAATAAAAGGAATCGAAATTTATAATTCTATGAATAATTCAGCAGGAATAATTTCCTTTAATCTTAAAGGAATACATAATCATGATGTTGCCTCATTGCTTGATGACAAAAATATTGCAGTTCGTGCAGGGCATCATTGCGCAATGCCTCTCATGAAAAAACTTAAAGTTCAGGGAGGAGGAACTCTGAGAATCAGTTTGTGTTTTTACAATACTTTTGAAGACATTGATAAACTTGTTGAATCACTGAAAAAAATAAGTGAGAGGTTTGAAGAATGAAATCTGAAGACATGTATAAAAGACACATACTTGAACTTTACAAAAATCCTAAGAATTTTGGAAAAATTGAAAACGCGACAAACAAAAAGACCGCAGTGAATCCTATTCAGCATACTGAGGAGAATACTTTTTGTGGAGACGAGATAACTATTTACCTTGTTGTCAAGAATGATAAGATTGAAAATGTTAAATTTACGGGGGAAGGCTGTGCAATCTCAATAGCTTCCGCTTCTTTGTTAACTGATAAAATAAAGGGTATGAATGTTGAAGATGTAAAAAAGATGGATAGCAATGAAGTTCTTAAACTCCTAAAAATTGATGTCAATCCTGGAAGAATAAAATGTGCTCTTCTCCCCCTTGAAGCGGTTAAAAAATCACTTAAAAAAGGATGGTTTTCCTGATGCTTGAAGTAAGAAACCTCTCAGCGAGCGTTGACGGAAAAAAAATCTTGGAAGATGTTAACTTGAAATTAAATAATGGGAAAGTTTATGCCCTCATGGGGAGAAATGGTTCTGGAAAATCCACTCTTGCTAATGTACTTATGGGAAATCCTAAATATGAAATAACCTCTGGGAAGATAACTCTCGACGGAGAAGACATTACAGATTTTTCCGCTGATGAAAGAGCAAAAAAAGGTTTGTTCATGTCATTTCAAAACCCTGTTGAAGTCTCAGGTGTTAAAGTTTTTGACTTTTTGAGGAGTTCGTTTAATTCTATTAACAAAAATAAGCTTTCCCTAATGGAATTTCAAAAACTTTTGGAAAAAAAGGCCGATGAATTAAAAATTAACAAGGAATTTTTGGAGAGATACCTAAATGAAGGTTTTTCGGGAGGAGAAAAGAAAAAATCAGAGATTTTGCAGCTTCTTGTTTTAAATCCAAAAGTAGCTATTCTTGATGAAACAGACTCAGGATTGGATTTAGATTCATTGAAAATTGTTTCACGAGGAATTTCTAGGCTTGTAAATAAGGAAAAAATTGTTTTGATAATTACTCACTATAAAAGAATTTTTGAACACCTTAACCCTGATGAAATTTTTATTATGAATAACGGAAAAATTACATTTAATGGAGGGAAAGAGGTAATTGAAGAACTTGAAAGTAAAGGTTTTGAAAAATTTGAAAATAAAAATGGCAAAGGAATTTGAATCAACGGTTTTGGAAACAAAAAATCTGACAGATTCAGTGAAACTCATAAGATTTTCCCTGCCAGAGCAATTTACTTTTATTCCAGGACAATATCTTTCTGTGACAAGAATTGCAGAGGGAAAAAAGCTAAGAACACCTTATTCTATCGCCTCTCCTTGCGGGAAAAATTTTGGAGAATTTTGTGTTAAAGTTATTAATGTTGGAAAAACATCTTCTTATCTCAATACATTAAAAAAAGGAGATAAGCTTGAACTCTTTGGACCTTTTGGTAGATTTACAATCGACGAGAACTCAAAACCAAAGGATTTGATTTTCATATCTTCTGGAACAGGAATAAGTGTTTTTGCGAGCATGATTCCTTCACTTCTTGCCGAAGGATTTAGCAAAAAAATAATTTTGATAAAAGGATTTAGAACTGAAAATGAAATTTTGTATGATATGGAATTTCAAAAGTTAGGGAAAAAATATCCTAACTTTGAATTTCACAATGTTCTTTCACAGCCAAAAGAAAAAGAATTTGAAAATAAAGGGCATGTTCAGGACTTTTTGGATAAAATTATCCCTTCTGGATTTAAGGGCGATTTTTACCTCTGTGGATTGAGTGAGATGATAGAAGATGTGAAGAATAAATTAAAAACTTCCGGCATTCCAGAAAAGAGGATTTTTTACGAGAGTTATGATTAAATATTAAAAAATTAAGAAAGAAAAATAAAAGAAAAATTAAGAAAGTTTAGATTCAATGACTTGTTGGAATGCACTAAATGGATATGCTCCACTTATTAACTCTCCTTTACCATCTTTTCCCATTATGATAAAACCAGGAGTCCCTTGGATTCCTGCAGACTGTCCATCAGTGAAATCTTTTACCACTTCATTTTTGTATTTCTCAGAACTCAAGCAACTTGAGATATCATATCCTAAATCATTTGCAAGTGTTTTCAAGTTGTCAACACTATTGAATCCTTGGTTGGCAAAAATTTTATCACTCATATCCCAGTAAGAGCCATCTCCTCCCTGTTCTCTAACACATTCTGTTGCCATAGCGGCATTTATTGCGTTAGGGTGGTATTCTGGATTAATCAATGTGGGTGTAAAATCTCTAAATACATATTTGACTTTTCCGGTATCAATATATTCTTCTTTTATTAGAGGAAAAGTTTGGTCATGATGCCTTTTACAATAAGGACATTCAAAGTCACTGAACTCAATTATTATCACAGGTGCATTTGGATCTCCAAGAACAGCATCATCATCTATACTTGCACTTACCACTCCACTTACTTCGGAATTCCCAGTATTTACAGCATTCCCCGAAGGATTTCCTGTAAAGAGGAATACTCCTCCAATTAGGACAATTGCAACTAAGACAAATGTTGAGTACTTCCACAAATCCTGTTTTTTTATTGTTATTTCTTCACTCATATTAACCCCCTTTCACTTTTTTCGGTTAATTTTTCAGACAAAATCCTTTTTTATATCTTTTGATATTAAAATTAATGATTTATCACTATTTTTTGATGTATGAATCTTTTTTCTTCAACTGCTTTTATTATGAATTCCGCGACGTCTTTTCTTGATATTGTGTGAAAACCAATAAGTTCTTTTTCTTTTGTTAAGTACTTTCCTGTTTTTTTGCCATTTGTCAAAATTGGAGGTTTTACAATAGTCCATTCCAATCCTGAATTTTCAAGATAATTTTCCATTCTTTCTTTTGCTATAAGATTTGGTTTCAGAAGAATCCATAGAAAAAAGGGGTAAATACCTTTTCTTGTTTCCCTAGTCCCATAAGCAGATTCCACAACAATTCTTTTGACTTTGTGTTTTTTCATGGCAGAAATTATATTTTTTATTGCGGCATCTTCTATTGGTTTTGAAAAAGGATTTACACCAAGGACTGAGATTACTGCCTCACAATATTTTATTGCATTGCTAACATCTTCTTTATTTAATACATCTCCCTGAACAATTTTCAAATTTTTGTTCTTTGTTTTTATCTTTTCAGGATTTCTTGCGAACGCTACGACTTTGTGATTCTTTTCCAATGCCTGCTTTACAACTTCTTGTCCTGTTTTACCTGTTGAACCAAAAACAATGATTTTCATCCCTCTGAATAATTAAAATAGTTTAAACGCCCCGACCGAGATTCGAACTCGGGTCACTGCCGTTCTTTGTGTCTGCTGGTTGCAATATCAAAAAACACCTGCGAGTTTTCACGTGAAAGGGCAGCATTCTTGGCCTCTGAACTATCGGGGCTTTGCTCCACAGTTCTTTGCGATTTCATCAAGGTGTTTGGAAATCGCCGTTCCTATTTTGAGGAAGTTAAAAAGAAACCAGCGGGTTTCTTTTACTGAACTATCGGGGCTTTTATTTTATAACTTCGCTATTTTGATTTTTAAAGGTTCCTTTTGATGGTTAGAAAACTTTTAATATTGGAAAAATGTCAGAGATTTGTCAGAGCCCATAGCTCATGAGGGGCACATCCCCTTACAATAACCCCTATCGTTAAAACCGATTGGGTCGCTATGAACTCAAGAGCCCATAGCTCAGCCTGGTTAGAGCGCCGGTCTTATATGACTGCAATCTCAAGATTGTAGAATCTCACAGATTAGTCTGAGAGAGCCGGAGGTCCTCGGTTCAAATCCGAGTGGGCTCATTACGAGGATTTGTAAATTCAAAGGAGGGGTTTAGCAAAGGGGAACCTTGGTGCCCCAGCAATCCGAGTGGGCTCATGCTTCTTGATAAACTTTATAAATTTCTTTATTTTAAACTCTTTATGAAAAAAGGGGTAAATGAACTGTTAGTTTTAACATTGCTGTTTTTTTTAGGTTTTATCTCGGCAACAGCAATAACAGATGACTTGCATCTTACTGTTCAGGTTACAAATTCAACAGGAACGCCAATTGCAGGAACGTCTTATGCTTTTGTATTTAATATTTCAAATACTGAAAATTGTGCAGACGCAGATATTGTCTTTACGAATTCTTCCACTATGACTACTGATGATCGTGGGGTTGTTGATATTTATCTTCCAAGTGTCACCTTGGATTTTGAATCTCAATATTGGATTTGTTATTATCGCGACGGGACTTTGCAAAACACTGTGAAAATAGCAAAGACTCCTTATGCCTTCAAAACAACTTATGTGAATTCAAGTGGAATCAGCGCCGATGCAAACCTTTCTCTTAGTGGATACAACATAACTGCAGATAATTTTTTTGGGAACCTGAATGCTTCAAACATACAAAATCCTTACTGGTATAATTCATCCAATCCTTCTGGTTTCATAAACTGGGCTAATGCAATAAATGGAACTCTTGCTACCTTATCACAGATTCTTAACTTTGGATATTTTAACTCAACAGATTTTTCAATAACTGATTATCCCACCATAGCTAACATAGTTGGATGGGGATTTTACAACTCTACTGATTTTTCAATTGCAGATTATTTCACAAAATCAGATGTTCTTGGATTTGGCTATTACAATGCAACTGATGAAGGAAATCTTAATGTAAACTCTTCCGATTATCTTGGAGCTTATGCAGCAACTTACTTCATGCCTTTGAATACCAGTGTTGCAGGAAACTTTGATTTCAATGGAGGGTGGCAGGCAAGTGGTTTGAGTATTTCAGGAGGGGATATTTATGCACAGACAGGATTTTTCTATAATATCACAAGCTTGAATGTGAATAATTTAAATGTTAATGGCTCTCTTATTCCTTATACCGGATTGGATAACCAGTTTGATATAGGTTCAGGTGCTTTAAGATGGCAGGATTTTTTTCTTGCGGGAAATTCTTACATAAATGGAACTCTTTTCACAAATGATTTGTATGTAGGTAATAAAATCACAAGTTCCTTGATACCTTCTGATAACTCAAAAGATCTTGGTAGTTCAGCAAACAGATGGAGCACTCTTTATGTGGATGTTTTGAATGCAAATAACATAAGTGCAGGGGCAGCAAGCATAGGTGGAACAACATATGATACCTTCACAATTTTCACAAATAACACAGGCGAGGATACTCAGAATATTTCTCTTGCATTTGAGCGTGGAAATCCTATAATAAATGCTGTTTTGAAATGGGATTCAAACAGCGATAGGTTTGACTTCAATTTTCCTGTTTACTCTACTTCTTTCATAGCAGATGTGGGAAATTTAAGCATAGGATATCAATATGCCCTAAATGAAACATTGTGGGGTGCTAATTACTCTGCATTCTTGACTCACATATCATGGGCTAATGCTGTAAATGGGACATTGGCAACATGGGCACAGGCAGTTAATGGAACACTATTAAGTCAGGCAACATTTGATACAAATTATTCAACTAATCTTGCTAAACTAACACAGGCAAATACCTTCGGTGCTTTCAATCAAAGCTTTAATACAAACACTTTATTCATAGATGCCGTTTCAGGAAGAATTGGAATAGGCACAACCTCTCCAACGCAATTATTGGATGTGGCTGGAAATTTAAGTGTAGGTAATGGGAATCTGTTTGTGGACAATGTGACAGGGAATGTTGGGATAGGAACTATAATTCCTTCGCACGAATTAACTGTCTTTGGATATGTGAATATTACCAATTCAACAAATAGTGGTTCAGGTTTAATATGGCACAATGGAACAGGAATATGCATTGGAAGCTGTTGATAGATAAATATCTAATTATAAAATGGAGCAAATAAAAAAAATATTTAACGATAGAAAAGCAAGAAACAAATTATTTATAACGCTGTTTTTTTCAGCACTGGTGATTTTTTTACTTGTTTTTTTGATTTCGGGAGCAACCTTCACAGACACCTCCGACACGAATTGGACAGCAGGAACTTTTGTTAATACTACAACGGAAGGAACAGGGGATGGGGCGAATGTAACGCTTTCTGGGACTAATTCTTCAGGAACCTTCACCTCTCAAATTTTCAATGCAGGAGGAAGCTCTACAACTTGGAATAATGTGAGCTGGACACCAGATATTCCTTACCAAACAGAATTGCCAGACAACATGGAAGTGGAAACTTCTCAAGGCGGTGCAAACATGACTGGAAATGTTTTGCTGATGCACTTGAACAATGAAACAGGATATGAAAATTCAACATGGTTTTATGATTGGAGTGGAAATGGAAACAATGGAACGTGTTCAGGAACTTCTTGCCCAACACTGACAGGTGGAAAGTTTGACACAAATGCTTATAATTTCAGTGGAATAGCCATAAAATATGTCTCAATCCCTGATTCAGGAAATGAATGGAATTTCACAAACAGAAATACAACAATAAGCATGTGGGTAAAGTTTGATTCTTCACCAGCAGGAACAGGTTTAATTAGTTCATTTACTTCAGGACCAACTGAGGGATGGCAAGTTTGGATGCAGAGTGCCAGTGTATTAAGAGTTTATGATACAGTTGCAGGAGGAAAGAACTTTGCTTGGACGCCTTCAATAGGGCAATGGTATCATGTTGTTCTGACGAAAGATACTGATTTGGAAGTATTTGCTGATGGGGTTTCTTTAGGAACAGTTTCTCTTTCAAATCTGGACAATAAAGGAAGTAATTCCTTGACTATTGGAGCAACAGATACGGCTGGTAGGCAAAGTATCAACGGCACAATAGATGAAGTCTCCATCTGGAATCGTTCTCTTTCATCACAGGAAGTTTTGGATTTGTATAAAAGAGGAGCAATGCATTTGAATTTAAGTGTAAGAAGTTGTAATGATAATGCTTGTAGTGGCGAGAGTTTTTCAGGAACATATACAACAAACCCTTTAATATTAAACACAACAATAACTCCAGACAACCAATATTTCCAGTATAAGTTTGATTTTGCGACGGAGAATACATCTTATAGTCCTAAATTGATGGATGTTGTTGTTGATTATGTTCTTGATGTATGTGGTTGTCCTTCAAGTGGTGACTGGGAGATTTCTGATGGCTCGGCTTGCTCTCTTACAACAACATGCAATCTTGGGGCAAGTTACTTTAGGTTATGGAATGGAAGCCTTATGATAAGCTCTGAAGGAGCATTATATGCAAAGGGGTGTTTTGTGAATGAAAGCCAATCTCTCTACATCGCCAACGGCGGAAAACTGATGTGCACCGGATGATTTTTCTCAGAAAACCTTATAAATACTAATACCTCTAAAGTAGTAACAAAATGGGATTATTAAGGAAAGTTTTATCTGGAACAGCAAAGAGTGTTTTAGCAGGAGCCTTTTTATTTGGGAGTTTTGGAAATGCAAATGCAGGCAATATTCCTAAATGGTTGCAGGATTATTCTGTCAAGAGTAAAACTGAAATTGTTGAAACTGAAAGATTAAGATTGAATCCTGAAGGAGACAGAATTTACTTTACCCCTATATCATGTGAAAAAGGATATATTCAGGCAAGAGAACTTGCACAGAAAAGGTTTATAGAAGAATATTGGGGATGTAATAAAGACTTTTGGGTAAGCTTTGGAAAAAGAGGAACATCCATAAATAAGGTAATTCCAAGAAATGATTTGGTTAATGGATTTATGTCCAATGAAACAGATTATAAATTACCTCATATTCATCCTTTCGGAGATGCAGTTCCTTCAAAAGAAGACCTAAAATATTTTTTATGGTTGTCTAATCAAAATTTTCCATCAAAAATATCTTTTCCAATAATCAGTTCAAAAGGAGTTTTTGACTTCAGTTTTACAAAACCAATAAGTCAGACACAGGCATTTATGTCTTATAATCCATTAAGGAATCTTTACAAAAGTAATCCTAAAAAACTTGCAGAAGAACTTAGCAAAATGGGATTCATGAGGGCAAGCTATAAACATTTTGAGGAATAAATTTTTGATATGTGGTTTATTATGTATTTTAAAGTGCAAAAATGCTTATCAATCGCTAATAATTGCATCTTTTATGAGAAAATCCTTGCTGGCTGTTTTGTTTTTTGCCCAAACAACTTATTTGCAGAATGGTGTTTATGTTAATCATGTGGATTTTTTCAATCCTGGAAAAGGATTATTTAATTATGAGGAGAGGATAGAGAATGTTCTTGGAGGAAAAAAGGGGGATAGAGTTGAAGAAACGCTTTCATTGGGAAATGGAGGTGAAGTTTCTGTTTCATATGCTGATGGAGAAAATTCATTTCTTTGTTTTAAGAATGGAAAAGGGCATGACATAGAAGTTCAGGAAACTACTGATGCTTTAAACGGACATGAAGAAATTAGTGTTTATGTCTCCTCTGACAGGATTTTAACACCTAAAACCAAGTGGGTTTTTTTAGGAACAAAAAATTCCAGAGAATACTCTGGAAGCAAAATTCCTTTTGAAATGCCAAAAGGAATGGCTATTGGATACCATATACTTTTGAAAGACCCTAATACAAATGACACAAAAGGAGATGTTGCAGGGTTTGATGTTGATTTTGTAAGAATAAATCACCCCTGCATAAATGGTTTTTTATCATAAGAATCAAACAATCCTTAATCCTTTTCCGAAAAAATCCTTAATTATTTTTTGCATTTCAAGCAATCTTCTTTTGTTTCTTCCTATCAATGCGGCCTTGCTCTGGCTTCCTGCAGTTATTATAATCTCATTGTTAGACACGATGATGTCCTTAAACGTCACGGGGCTCACGACTTGCTTGACAAACATTTGAATATCTGAAATTCCTTGACCTTGAGGTTGGGAGATAATTTTAATTCTTTTCCCTAGAATCTCATGAATCTGCCTGACATTTTTTCCATTTTCTCCAACAGCTCGTGAGATGAGTCCATGAGGGACACAGAAGAATATGTAGTCATTGTAATTAAAGCAAAATCTCGTGTGAATTCTGGTTATTTTTTCAAACAGGTTCAAATGCCTCATTTCTCTCATGTCAATAGTTTTTGTCATTCTTTGTATTTTTGCGTTTGTTTATACCCTTAAATTTTTATGAAATTAATAGTATCATATATCATTTTTTGTTAACACATTCATTATATGCTATATTTATTGGTAATCTCCTGAAGTACATCTTCTTTGATTATGTTTTTTATTATTTATAAGTTGTTTAAAGAGCGTATTTAATCTAAAAATTTAATCTCCATTTTATTCCCTTACCTTTTTCACTATTCGAGATTCAATTTTTTTCTTCTCAGATTCTTTTTTGACAAGAGGACCAATTACTTTTACCATCAATCCCGGAAGTCCTGTTCCTACAGGGACGGGCTGGTTGAGGATTATGTTTTCTATGACACCTGAAAGGTTGTCTTTTCCTCCTTTTATTGATGCATTAACGAATTGTTTTGTAGGTGTCTCAAATGTTGCCCTTGCAAGTATGGATGACTTTTGGGCAATGATTCCCATTCTTGTTATCCCCTTTATCTCGCCAGTATTTGTCATTGCATCCGAAAGAAGCTCGAGATGTCTTCTGTCAATATCAAGTCCTTGGGAGTTAAGAACACTTTCAATTTCTTTTATAATCAAATTTCTTGCAACTTCCACGCCAAATACATCTGCAACTTCATGGAAATTATTTGAAATTGTCTTGTCTTTATCAACCTCTTTAAGTTCAATAATTTTCTTAAGATTTGTTCCAAGAGTCACAATTGCAAAGTTCCTGTCTTCTTTCATGATTATGACCTGACTTATTCCTTTTACACCGGAGAAAATAGTATTCTTTATCTTTTCCTTGAGCTTGTAAATTTCCTTGAAATTATATTTGGATGCATTTATTACAATGGAATCTGACTTCCCTCTTGCGCTATATCCATGCTCATTCAAACCTTCAACAACTTTCTTCACGGAAGTATGACTTTGCCTAAGTCCATTTTTGCTGATTTTTATCTCAATATTTTTGTTGTTGAAGTCAAGATTTATTTCAGATGCAATTTCTTTTACTGTAACTTCTTTTATTTTTTCAGCGAAAGTTTTTGCATCCTTCTCATTGTTAAATTCCTTCTTCAGGTAGATTTCCATTCTTGGGCTTGATGGTTTTTTTCTTGCGTCGAAAATTTCTATTAATCTTGGAAGTCCTGTGGTGACCTGCATCTCTGCAACACCTGCCATGTGGAATGTATTAAGAACCATCTGTGTTGAGCTTTCCCCAAAACTCTGTGCAGTTACAATTCCAATTGCTTCTCCAGAATCCATTTTCCCTCCTGTGTGAATTCTTGACACATCAAGTCCGTCATATCCATAGGCAAACTGGATTATGTTGTTGTTGCTGTCTCTTATTGTTCCGTCATATTCCATTTTCAAGTCCTGTATCGCATTTGCAAGCCTTCTGTAAAGATAACCCGATTTAGGCGTTCTTAAGGCAGTATCCATAAGGGAATCACGCCCTGTTATTGCCCCAAAGAAAAATTCATCTGGCCTTAATCCACCCATGAAAGAATTTTTTATGAATCCTCTCGACCTTGGCGAGATTTCACCTTTTCTAAACGAAGAAAGTGTTCTTTGATTGTATCCAATGTTAACTCTTCCTCCCATGAATGCCTGTTGCCCAACACAGCAAGCGATTTGAGTTATGTTAAGAATGTTTCCTCCTCCTCCTGAAATAATCATATGATTCACAGGATTATCATGAGGGAATTCTTTCTTTACCATTTCACCCACTTTTGTCCTCACTTCATTCAAAACCTGAAGAATTTTTATCTCTCTTGATTCTTCAACATTTTTTCCCGGAATTATTTCAACATCTCCCTCGCTGTATTTCTTGATTATCTCGTCAGTTCTCTTTGATGCTCTCTCTATTATGTCCTCGCTTTCTCCGATTGCTTTCCGATTGAGATTCAAATCCTCAAGAGAGATTGTGATACCTCTGTTTGAAAGATAATTTACTCCAAGATTAAATGCCCCTTTTATTGCCCTAACCGCTTCTGTTTTTCCAACTGCCTTGTCCAAATGCTTTACAAGTTCTCCATTTTCCTCTCCGAATATTGTCTTATCAATCTTTCCTTTTACTATCTTTCCTTCTTTTATGATTATGGAATTATTTGAAAAATTAATCTTTGGAAGAATTTCTGAAAATATCTCTATTCCTGAAACATTTTTTCTTGAAAAATATTTTCCTATCCCTGAACTGTGAATAAGCTGGTTTGCATCTCCTCCTGAAAATTCATTCAGTCCAAGAAGATAATTCCCTGTAAGCCCGTCTTCGTCAAGTCCCAGGAAATTTGTATTATTTTTTGGAGATATGAGATTCTCTTTTACATCAAGAAGTATTCTTGCCTCTGCCCTCGCCTCTTCTGTCTGTGGAGAGTGAATATTCATTTCATCCCCGTCAAAGTCTGCATTGTACGGAAATGTTACTACTGAATGAAGCCTGAAAGTTTTTCCGGGAAGAACTTTTACAAAATGAGCCATCAAACTCCCTTTGTGCAAGGAAGGGTGCCTGTTAAAGAGTACCACATCTCCATTCTGTAAATGCCTCTCAATCCTGTAACCTGGTGAAAGTTCATTCATTATTTCTTCTTTCAATTCAGGAGAAATTTTCTTTCTTTTTCCATCAGGCCTTATTATGTAATTTGCTCCTGGGTAATTATCTCCTCTTTCAACAAGACTTTTCATTTTCTCTATGTTTATGTCATTTACCACTTCTGCAACAGTTACAACTTTTGCAATTTCATAAGGAACACCAACTTCATTTATTTCTATTGAAGGATCCGGAGAGATAACTGTTCTTGCGCTGTAGTTTACTCTTTTTCCTGCGAGGTTTTTTCTTATTCTTCCTTCTTTACCTTTTATTCTTTCTTCAATTGTCTTAAGAGGTTGTCCTGAACGATGACGTGCGGGAGGAATTCTTGCGACGGAATTGTCAAAAAATGTTGTGATGTGGTACTGAAGTAAATCCCATAAATCTGTTATGATAACTTCTGGAGCACCTGCATTTAAATTTTCCCACAATCTTTGGTTTGCGCGAATTATATCTGACAGCTTGTGAGTTAAGTCATCTTCACTTCTTTCCCCACTTTCAAGAATAATGCTAGGCCTTACTGTAACTGAAGGAACCAATAAAGATGTAAGAACGGCCCATTCAGGTCTCGCAGCATCAGGATTCACACCAATTTTTCTCATTTCTTCATCAGGAATATTTACAAGTATCTCTCTCACTTCCGTGGGTGTAATCCTCTTCTTTCCTATGTAAAAACTCGTGGGCTTGTCCAGCTTGACTTTTTCATGGTTTGCATTGCAGTAAGGACATACCTTCTGGTCCTTTGCTTTTTTTGCCCTCTCGCTTGGAGTATATTTTGCCAAATCTTTTTCAGAAAGCATCAATTTTCCGCAATCATGACAGAAACATCTTAATCCCATTTCAATCAAAGGGACATACTTGATATGAATTACAGGCCTTGCCATGTCTATTCTTCCTGGGTGTCCAAGACATTCTTTTAATCTTCCTCCGCATGTCCTGCATCTAACTCCGGGATCTATTGCACCAAGCCTCAAGTCCATAAGTCCTCCATCAACAGGATAACCATCAATATCATATAATTCTGGGGTTACTATTTTTGCCACGGATATTTTTTTAATTTGTTCCGGACTGAATAATGAAAATTCAATTTCTGCGATTTTTTTTCTTATTATTTTTTGCATTTTAATTGATTTTTTTTAATTCTGAAATATCTGTGAGTCTTGTTAATTTGCCTAATTCTCTTGCCATTTTCAATGCATCTTCCAATTTTTTCCCTTCAAAATATTTTGCTTCAGTATCTCCTCGAGCAACATCATAAAATCCTCTTATCAAAAACAACCTTACTGGAGCACCATCTTGCAAAAGAAATACATTAAAGTTCCCTCCAACCCCATTACTTGCAATGTTAAAATCTCTGTATACCATTATTCATATTTGTTTTTTAATTTCATTTTTGTGCGAATGTGCATTCCCTGAAGTTCTTCGAGCAGGAGTTTGAAAACATACGAAATCTCAACGGGTTCTGCATCCTCGCTGCTGCACAGAGGACATATTATTCTGTCTCTTATGCTGTCTTCTACAGCTATTGCTCCGCAGTGAGTGCATATGTGAAGTGTTACTTTATCAGAATCATATCTTTCTTTTAGCAATAATGATGCTCCATGAGCTACGAGTGCCTGTTGCTCCATTTCTCCAAGCCTTAATGCACCTCCTCTTGAACGCCCTTCTATAGGTTGTCTTGTAAGCAATGCAATCTTTCCTGATGCCCTTCCATGAATCTTGTTTGCAACCATGTATTTCAATTTAAGGTAATACAAATTTCCAATGAATATTTTTGCTTCCATTTTCTTTCCCGTTACAGGATTGTACATAGTCTCTTTTCCATCATATCTGAATCCCAGTTTTGT
>Ga0210057_1003389_pt1 | contig 22001 bp, 33 predicted proteins | sample CryGeyCG2114_010_2_FD_183968 | JGI IMG/M metagenome (GOLD analysis project Ga0210057, IMG submission 183968) | Groundwater microbial communities from aquifer - Crystal Geyser CG10_big_fil_rev_8/21/14_0.10 (SPAdes) (version 2) | ecosystem: Environmental > Aquatic > Deep subsurface > Groundwater ...
AAAATTAGTTGTGAATCTCATTAAGAACTATTGTTTTAATGAAGATTTTAAGTTAATTGTATTTTTAAGTAAAGAAAATAATTACTACCAATCTAGATTTGTATTTTAGGTAAAGTAGAAGAATTTAATTTTGAGGAAAAATGAGTTTTTTAAGTTAGAAATGTTCATCTACTGGGTGAACAGATTGGTAGTATTGCGAAATTATTGCCTCCTATTTTCTTGGATTTAAAGACTTTCTTTTAGACCATCAATTTGATAGGGAAAAAGCTCTTGTTACAACTCTAGCATTAATTCTTCTAGCTGTCAATAAAACAAAAATATCTACCAAACCTATATTTTTTCTTTCTTTTTTTAATTGTATATAAAGTATGAAATACTTTCTATACTCAAGAAATTTTCTCAAAATTTCTTGTTTTGCATAACGTTTTCCATTTTATAGTTAGAAAATCAATTTTTACAATCCGCAATTTATATAAACTCCAAAGATAAAACAAAGATATGTTGAAATATATTTTATTGGGAGTTTTACAAGGAATATTTGAATGGCTACCTATCTCAAGCGAAGGAGTGGTTGCATTATTTTCTAACTTTATTCAAATTAAAGTCAATCCCATAGATATGGCTCTATTCTTACATCTTGGAACTATGTTAGCTGTTTTAATATATTTTTACAAAGATTGGAAGAGAATATTATTATTCAAAGATATTAACTTAGTTAAATTTTTAATATACACAACAATAATCTCATTAATAATAGGATATCCATTATATACTTTTGTTAGAGAATTAGCGATAGGAGTTAGTTTATTATTTTTGGTTGGGATTGGATTATTACTCACAGCTTATTTCAACAAATCTAAGAAGACTTTTAATTTAAGTTTGGAGAATAATATATTATCTTTATCTATAATATGTGGAGTTCTTCAAGGATTAGCGGTTATTCCTGGATTGTCTCGTTCAGGTTCTACAATATTTGGGCTATCTCTTGGGAAATTCAAGCCGGAAGAAATTCTTAAATTATCTTATCTGATGTCTTTGCCTGTAACATTAGTTGCAACAATATTTGTTTTGATCAATGATACAGTATTATTAGAAACATGGCCTGCATTGATTATGAGCTTTATAGTTGGATTGTTAACATTATCCTTATTGATGAGATTATCTAAAAGAATTAATTTCTTCTATTTCGCTTTAATATTTGCAATTTTATGTTTCATAGGTGGGATTGTTGGATTGATTATTTGATTCTATACTCTCTATTTCAAAAACATTTATATATAATTTTATACTATAGTATAACGATATGGAAGCTATACCTACAAAACTAACACCAAAGTTGATAATTGAGATGGATAAGATAGTAAAGGAATGATGGTTTGCAAATCGTTCTGAGCTAATAAGAGAAGCAGTAAGAGAATTAGTTAAAAAATCCAGAATTGAACGTCTAGAAGTTGCAGTAAAAGAAGATATTCAATTTGGATTGTATGAGGAAGAATGAAAGCTGTATTTGATGCAGATCATTTTATTCATCTGATTGAAATTAGTAGTTTGAGTCTTGTTAAATATTTTGATGAAATTAATTCTACTAATGAAATTATTGAATAGACAAGATATAAAGAAGAGATATTCAAGTTAGAAAATTGTAAGATAAAACAATTAAATCATAAAAATAAACAATTTAGTGAATATCTTATAGAATATTATGAACTTCATCTTGGAGAATCTACAGGAATTGCTTTATGTAAACAGGAGAAAATAAAATTTTTCTTTACAGATGATCTTGATGCAAAAGATATTGCAAAAATTTTAGGTTTCAAATCTCATGGTACGATTGCTGTAATCTTAAGTTAACATTTACCACAAAGGCAACGGCAATTTGTTTTTTATCATTTTAGGTTTTATTTTCTCGCTATAATCATAAGGAAATTTATCATCTAAAGAAAGAGGATGAAGAGAAGGAATCAGAACTTTTATAACCGCTCCATATTTCTTAATTTTTTCATGAGTTATATCAACAACATAAATATCTTTGTTTTTTTTAAATTCATTGATTATATCTTTGTGCTTCAAATCTTTAATTCTTACAAATTTAGATCCTAAAATAAAATCAAGTTTTGATATATTTTTTTTATTACTCCAGAATTTTCTTCTTTCTTCTAAACTTTCTATCTCAAATTTTTTATTTTCTTTATCCATAATATTTAACCAAATCTTTGTTTTATAAGCTTCTTGTAATGCCTCTTCAATTACTTTATATTTTGAGAATCCACTTCTTAATCCTCCATAAACTTTTATTCCTTTATTGTTTTTATCTAAAAGTAATGCAAAAACTGATCTAACCCCTCTATACATAGATATATCAAATACAAAAGGTTTAACTCCAATGTCTATAAACTCTTTTTCCGATTTTTTATTTAATTTAATTCTCTTAAAACCTTTTCCAGAAAACCATGACCTCATAAAGCAATCTCTTTCTATAAGTTCAAGTACTGCTCTTTCTATTGCTTCTTTTTTATTTGTCCCAAAAGCTGCTCCATTACTAGAAGGAATTCTTATTATTGGTTCATTTCTATTATAAATATAAACAAGTTGTGCAGGAATAAATACATTCTTCTTTGAATTTAGATGAATCCCGTTCACCCAAGATATATTTGTTTTTTTTATTTTTGTTAGATATTCTTTTCTTCGTCCTTCAAGAGAGTTATTACTAAAGTTTAAGAATAATTCTGGATTTAGGGCATTACTTAATTTATTATAAGAAGCTTTTTTAAGATTAGGGATAGTCTTTAAAGAATATCTCTCTAATGCTTCTCCTATTGCTTTTCTTTCCGTATCTTTTTTATCTTTTCCAAGAGAAGTTCCAAAACAATCTTTTGAAGAAGTTTCACATATTATATGTTTGAAATAATTCTCTTTTGAAGGAATCTCTTTAAATGAAACAATAATCCCTGATTTAATAAGAAGGTTTTTCTTTTGAAGGATATCATTCATTTTAGATTACTCTTTATCTAAAAAATGGAATATTTGTCTTTTTATATTGGAGTTTTCACCTCCACAACAAATAACCCCATCACAACTAAGTCCGTATATCTTTAATTTCATTTTCATATCCTCATTATTATTATAGATATATAACTATTTAAAACTTTCTTCTTTTTTGATTATATCTGTAATAAATATAGAGTAGTGGTAATGAAATACAAGAATTGATTCGTATTCTTCAATATAGTCAGCAAATCTATTTCTTATATCTATGAGTATCTCATTTAGATGCATTGTATTTTTGCTTAATATTGTTATTTTATAATTATATGTTCCTATCAATTTCATATAATACATGATATAAGGATGAGTAATGATATATGTCAAAAATTCTTTTTCTTTTTTTTCATCTGGAAAATCAATATCTAAGAAAAGATTATGCCATTCTAATCCTAAAGGAATATTTTTTATCAAAGGAAATATTGAAGTAAACACATTCATTTGATGAAGTCTTTTCATTCTATTTGAGATGGCATTATAAGATAATCCTATTTTATAAGAAAGCCTTGCTATTGATATAGAAGCATCTTGTTCTAATTCTGTAATTATTTCTATATCTATTTTATCTATATTGATTTTATTTATAAGTTTATGATTAATCTTAGTTAATTTATTAATATAATTTTTATCTTTCTCTCTTAACCTATCTAATATATATGTATCATGTTTTTCATTTCTAAAAAATCCAAAATGAATAAATTTTTCATTTAGAACAGGATTTAGTACAAAATCTATAATATTTGGTTTTAATTTATTTTTAATTTCACAAAGACAATCATATAATTCATCTAGTGTCTGTGTTATTATTGTGAATATAGAATCCCATTTCCCACCACATTCCATTATAGAAATAATATTAGAAATACTTTTTACATTTTCAATATACCCTCTTTTTTGTAAGTCTGAAGTACCTTTAAACTTAATAAGAATTATATATTTTCTATATCCAAAAACTTTTGGGTTAACATCTATATATGCCCCGTTATAAATTCCTTTTTTCTTAAGAGTGTTTATCCTATATGAAATTGTTCCAACTGGAAGTTTAACTCTTTTAGATATTTCAGAAAAAGAAGCTCTTGGATTTAAAGAAAGTTCAAATAATATTTTTTTATCTTTAATATCAATTTTTTGTAATGTTTTTTTATCCATAATTTATGTTCTATATATCTCATATTATTTAATCTTTTGCTTTTATTTTGAAGTTTATTTCATATTTTTAGTCTAGATAATGAAATGTTTTACAAAAATCATAAAAAAGATTTAAATAAATTAAGTGATAACAAAGACTATGAAAAAAGAGGATGATGAAGAAAGTGTTGTTAAATATTTATTGACTGGTGCATTAATGTTAGTATTTGCATATTTGATAAGTAGGTGTGCTCCAGAAAGACCAATGAATGATCTTCCTTATCATTTTTACCGTCCAAATAATTGGATGTATTATATTAATAGTGTGGATGAGACAAATTCAATTGAAGATTTGATTAAAAAGTAATTTTATCCATACTATAACAACGAGAAATAAAAAACAATATAGCGAAAGCTATGGAGAGAAAAAATGAAAAAAAGAAAAGCGTTAATAGGTTTAGTTGGAGGAACAATGTTATACAGTGTAACAACATTGTTTGGAGGATTTGCTAGTAATGTGAGTGCACATCCTCATCCAGAGCCTCTGGGTGGATGTGCTTGTAAGCCAGAGCCATGTCCAAATCCAATTTATGAAGGAGATTTTTTTCCAGGACCAAAATTTCCAAGGGGACCAAAAGCAGATTGCTGTGACCATCCAAAGTATAGTCCAGGAATACCAGATGTTAGTTTTGAGAGATGTCCTTCAGAATGTCCATGTCCTAATAACTATGACCCAAATCCTTGTCCAACACCTCCATTTCCAAAACCACACCCATACGAAGAAATAAAACAAGAAAGAAATAGTATTGACAGAGTAAAAATAGGATTAGGAGAAAGACTTGAGTGGATGAGTGAAGAGTTAGAAGGAAAGTTAATTGCATGTGGAAAATGTGGACACGATCCTTGGATTCCTACTGAGTACTGCAATTGCTAAAGAAAAAAACAAAAAAGAAAAAAACAAAATAGCGTAAGCTATGGAGAGAAAAAATGGAAATGAAAAAAACATTAATAGGTTTAGTTGGAGGGGCTGTGCTTTATGGTGTAGCATCAATTACAGCATTAAGTCCTGCATACGTACAGAAAACAAAAGCACCAGAACCATATATTAGACATACAACTCCTTTCGAAAGTCAAAGAGAAAATCTGAAAGATTTCTCTAAATTATATTACAACGTTCAAACTATTGGTTCAGTATCCGCACAGGAAACAAAAGCATCAGAACCAACAGAGCAAACACAACAAAAAACAATGGTTCAGGATATAGAAGATTGCGTCGGTGGGATAAAAGATTTCGGTCCGATAAAAAAAATTTTTAAAGAGATTGTTGAAACGAGGGGTTGTTTTCCTTCTGAAAGTCAAAGAGAAGATCTGAAAGATTTCTCTGAATTATATTACAACGTTCAAACTATTAATCCTGTATCCGCACAGGAAACAAAAGCACCAGAACCAACAGAGCAAACACAACAAAAAACAATGGTTCAGGATATAGGAGAATGTGTCAATGCATTAAAAGATTATGTGATTAGTTTTCAAGAGCAGGAAGCAACACAATGTTTAGTAAATTATACTAATCCAGATGCATTGACTCCTATAGGTGCACCATTACAAGCTGTAGAGTGTGGAGTCAGAGCTACAATAGATTATATAAGACATACAACTCCTTCAGAGAGTCAGAGAAAAGTACTAGAAGACTTAACTGCAGTTTATGATGATTTTCAGACAGTAAGGAGGATGATAGAACATCCACATCCGAATGCAGAGTTAATGTACAAAGCAGCAGACGAGCTCATTGAGAGGCTAGATAGAAGATCTCAAAACTTAGCAAAAATAGCAAATAAAGAATGTGCTGAGGCGGAAGTTTCTATACTTAATGGTGGAAAAAGTGTTGTGCGTTCTGTATATAATACTGGAAAAAGTGTTTTTGAATCAACAATGAATGATCCAGATTTAGCTGGTAATATAGAATCAATAATGAATGAATATGAACAACGATTAGAAGACTATCTTAGAACAACACCAGTTCATGACCGTTCTGAGCATATGCCAGCAGTAATTATGGAATTAGCTAAAGATAAAATAAAAAATGAATTGAAAAATAAAGCACAAGATGAGAGAGATATTGAGAGTATAGTACAAGAGCCAAATACAAATGCAGTGGAGACATTTAGACAAAGAGTATTTGAAAAACCCTTAGTGCATGAAGGAGTAACGCCAGACCAGTATATTAGAACAAACGATCTTTATAATCAGAATCGTGTCGAAAGAGGACTTGCACCAATGGAATCGAGGGGTCTTGATCCTAGCAATGTAGATGAAGTAAGAAGGTATAATGAGATACTTGGGAATCTAAAAGAGAGTGATTCAAACCAAACAAAAAATGATAAAGCTCCATCAAGTCAGGATGAAGGATCAAGTCTTGGACCAATACATGAGCCGCAAATCCCCAAACCAAGTACCCCAACACGCAAACCAGTAGACAGTGCAGGAAGAACTCCAAAAGAGAATAAGGAGATTGACAAAGGATTTCATAAAGAAAATCCCGACGCTCCTAGAAGACTCGACCCAAACAACCCCGACCATAAAAAATGGATTGAAGTTTGGGTAGATAGAGCCAAAAAACAAGACAGAGAAAAATAATGAGTAAAAAAAACTAAAGAGGTAAACAAAATGGATAAAATATACAAATCAATAATGGGTAGTGTGGGTGGAGGATTAATTTATGTTACATCAATGGGATTAATAGGAGGAAATAATCAATCAATAAATGATGTGCCAAATATAGAAAGAGAACCTAAACAAGGATTGCACTATGAAATAGAGTGTATAGATAGTATAAAATGCCCTAGATTAAGAGGAACTGCAGAAGTAAATCTATTTGATAGAGGAGAAAATAAAGAACTTATCAATACATGGATTGAAATGCAAAAAGAATACGGGCAAAAGATGAAAGAACAAATACCAAGAGAAAAAGTTTATCCTCTATAAACATATCTAGAAGACCTTTAGAGAACATAGACGTAACCCATTAATTTTTTTCTTTTTTTTAATTGCATATAAAGTATGAAATTCTAATTGAAAAACTTACTAAAATTCAAGTAATACCTTTTACATCTAAATCAGGAAGTATTGCTGTTGGGATATACAAATCAAATAACAAATATATCTTATCATGCTCCTACGAGCTCTTTCCAAAGCACACACGCACTTATTGTATTCTCATTAGCATTCCCTTTGTTATTTTACTCATGGAGAAAAGGATTAGTTTCATTATGTCTTGCATTTATAGTTGGGATCTCAAGACTTTATTTAGGAGTTCACTAGAGCACAGATATTCTAGGAAGCATAATAATTACTTTAGTTGTTGCTTATATAATAAAGAAGATTGTCAATGAGAGTAAATATTTTGGGTTTGTTATGTAGAATTCTAAAAAAATATTTTATTTATATAGTCTTGAGATTGATTTTGATTCCTTTATTTTCTACAATAATCTTATCACTATTATAGTTTGGTGAATCTTGAAGTCTCTCAAATAATTTCCAACTAATACTTTTTCTTTTAAAACTCTTATCTAACGTACATAAAGTCATGTTCTCGTTAAAAAGTTGTAGAAAATCTGAATGAGTCATTTTCAAATTTTGGTTTTTGTCAGCAAAACTCATAAGTTTATTATAGTGATCAAATAATCTTTCTTTCTTATCGAAACACTTTCTAGAACAATAATTCCCAAAATACCAATTCACAAGTCTCTTTATATGATACTCTTTTTTCTCCATATCTCAATTCTCACTAAATATTTTTGCTTTTTGTTTTTTTCAACATACTGTCAACAACATCATAGAACTCCTTTGCTCTTTTTACAGAAGTTATTGCTTTATTCTCTTGAGCATATACTCCCATATCGTAAGTGAATGTTTTTCTTTTTCCTTGTTCAAAATCAAAACTTCTTAATAATTCCAATGCTTTCTTTTCACTTATTTGTAATAGTTCTTCTACATTATCATAACTTTCTTTATACTCTTCTAGATATTGTTTTTGAAGCTTGTTATCAAGTATGTAGAAATAATATGCAAGTGCATGGAAAGTTAGTTTGTGAATTCCTACAATTGTTATAATTTTCTTATTGAACTGTGCTAGAAGTGCAGTGGCAGCAAAAAACATACTATAATAACTTGTAGAAATAATCCACATATAACTTTTCAAATTACTCTTTGTATCTTGACTAATATCTTGAAGTTTCTGAGCAACATTCAGAGATTCTTGACTCTTTGCCATAAAAAAGATTATTCTTCCTGTTTCTGGTTTCTCTATCTTACCTTCTGAAATTAATTGTTTCATTACATTCTCAGTTTCTCTCTTATCCCACATTGTGCTTCCTCCATGCTTCAAGAAAACCTTCTGTCCCTTTTAATATTATGTGACCTTTGAGTACTTCATTAGCAACATTCAATTTTGAAGGAGTGCTCCACATTTCATGCAAACTCTCATCAATACCAATATTAATATCAACATATCCTGTAACAAAAGCTTGATGTGTCATCATTTCAAATTTTCCATAATCATAATCTTTTGGAATTATGAATAATAAATCAATGTCTGAATTTTTTTTAGAAATCCCTTTAGCGTAACTCCCAAAGACAACACAGATATATTGCAATTGAGGTATTTTCTCAAGATCACTAATTACTCTTCTTAGAATTGGATACTTTTTCAATGCATTATCTCTTCTGTTAAGTTCAGCAGTAATATATTCTTTCTTCACTGAATCTTTTCTTAAACTAATCATATTTGATTTTCCAACTTTCTCTGAAATAACCAACTCTCTTTTTATAAGCGATTGAATATTTCTATGTGTTTGAGGGTATGGGATTTTGAGAGTTGTGGAAATTTCATGAATAGAATATTCTTTAGTTAAATTATCAAACAATAATTCCAAAATCCTTTCTTCAGTTATGTATAACATTTTTAATGTATTTTCTAAGATATAATATTATATCTATTAAGTTATATATAACTCTTTTGCTATTACTTTTGTAATTGCTTATTTGATTATATCTATTTCAAAAACATTTATATATAAGTTTAAACATAAACATAAACATATGGTTAAAACTATAACAATTACGGACGAAGCATACAATCTAATAAAATCAAATAAACAAGAAGGAGAGAGCTTTAGCAAACTTTTCTCAAGGAGATTTGAAAAGAAATTGAAGATTAAAGAGATTTCTATGTATTTGGAAAAACTTGAAATAGATAATGATAGGGTAAAAGAATGGATAAATACAATTCATAAAAATAGAAAAATTATGGATAAGGAAATGAGGTTAAGACAAAATGCATTTACTAGATAGCTCGGTTATTATTGGGATGAGTAAGTTCCAAGAGGTTAATGAAAAAGTTATCAATATTATTGGAGAAGAAGAAGCTGTAATCTCTTCCTTATCAATACATGAAGTTTTAATTGGTTCAAAAACAGAAAAGGAATTTTTTGTATTTTCTAATCTTTTTTCAGGATTTAGAATATTTAACTATGATAATGAATGTGCACAAATTAGTGCAAAAATATACTTGCATCTTAAAGAGAAAGGAAAGATGATTAATCAATTTGATATTTTAATAGCTTCTATTGCATTGAGAAACGATCTAACAATTGTTTCTTACGACAAAGATTTTTCAAAAATCCCAGAACTCAAAACAAAGATATTTGAATTATAATACATACACTAAAATAGGTAATTTCTCTAATCATTGCCCTATTTAATCACAAATACCTTAAATTATATCTGTAATATAGAAATAAATTGAAATAACTAATCTCCTTCTCTGTATACTTCTTTCTATACTGGCTTTTGTATCCTCTATATTTTAACAGCAAATCAATTAACTCATGATTTAATGAATATACATTGTATTTAAATAACGATTACTCTCCTAAAGTTACATCATTAGATTTAAATAAAAAACAACAACAATTACAATAAAGATTTTCGCATAATGCTGGGGTGTATTATAGATGTTAGATGTAGGTTTATCAAACGAGTTACAAGGACTAAGACAAGAATTAGATGATCATTTAACTGCTATAAATGAGAATACTGATGAAATAGAGATGAATTTCTCATACCTAATTAATATAGAGAAAAAAGTTAAACATTTAGAAAATAAAATGGATAAGATAATCTTTATGTTATCTAAATTAGTTCCAGAAACACAAGAAATTTTGCCTAAAAAACAAATAAATATAAGCGATAAAGAAGAGTCTGTTTTCTCTGTATTATATAGCACTCCGAAAGCACTAGATTGTGTACAAATAGCTAAGCAATTGAGGAGAAGTGAGAGTTATGTAAGATATTCTATTAATGCGTTGTTCTCTAAAGGAATCCCTATCTCTAAACATATTATTAATAAAAAAACATATTTTTCATTAGATCTTGAATTTAAAGAATTGCAATGCAAAGAAAACATATTGAATTTATCTAAGACATTAACATTGGACTGCTTTGACCAAAGCATTCTTTGATTGATTTTGCATCACAGTAAATAATATATTTAGACTTCGCATATATTTTTCTGTTTTTAAGACATTCATCTTTAAAATAATAAGACATTTGTCTGATTTATGTGTTGAGATTATTAGATTAAATATTAAAAGTTTTGAGTGAAATCAAATATAAAACAAATAAGAAATAATTAAAATATTTAATCTAAATAATAGTTATTAAATCTTAAGATATAATTAAAAGATTTAATAATAATTCTAATTAAAATATCTAATTATATATTATAGATTATAGTATAAAATATAGATTAAAATATACAATAATAAATTAAAATTATTAAGTGTAAATATAATTACTATATTTAATCATAAATCAAAACAATTAAACACATAAAATAAATATATTTCTATATAGAAATTAAATCTAGAAACTCTTAAAAACCCTCTAAAAAACAAGAACATATGCAAATACCACAAATTTTGTACGGAGGGACTTCATATCGCCAATTAAGAGTTGCCACATATCCAAGACGACCAACTCCCGAAGAATTAATAAAATCCCACATATTTTCTCCTTCTCTTACAAACAACCCTTTTTTGGCATTGCACATGGCATTAGAAAATGCAGTAGTCGACAAATCTATGGCTGTTATTTTAGTTGTTAAAAATCTAGATTTTATTGTAGAAGATAGCCCACCACAATATGGATCTTATGAAAAAGGAATTTATACTGATTTCTCAGAAATCCCCCCTTCAAACCTCGAAATATTATTAGAGGGGAAAAATTTAGATAGAATAGGAGAGTATGATCCAGATTTAAGAGTTAGAAAATTAAGAGGAATCATAAGAGAAGCAAGACAATTCTCAAGAAGATTAAGAATTATTGCACCACAAGATTATCTCCCTGAATTAAGAGGGAAGTCTCCAGATGTTAAAATTTCATGGTTTTAGATATAGAGGTTTCCCAACTAATCAGCCTTTAGAAAGTTATTTAAATCTAGATGAAATTAAGTTTATTGATGATATTTGATAAAGTTCATTTATGTGCGCTTCTCCTCTCCCTAACTGGGAGCTGTGCAATCTTCGGAAAATGTGAACCTACTAGGCATGAACTTCCTTCTCCTTATGGAGTTATTAGTTGGAACGAAGGATGTGACCTTGAAAATGAGGTGAGTCTTTATATATCTGGGGATTCTGATGTGATTGGAGTGTTTGATTCAGAAAACGATGGTCTTGTTGATTTAGTTGAAATTCGAAAAAAGAAACGCATAATTCATCGTGTTATTCTCGATTTGTTTCGGAGTGATTCTTCGATAGAAAGTGTTGACTTTATTAGAAAATATCAACCTTATCTTAATCAAGGAGATGAAATTCTCAATTATTGGGAGAAACATCATAAAGAAGCTAACTCTCAGAGTTTAAACGAGTGATTGGACAATAATTTCTTCTTTTCAAAGCTCTAAAGATTATCTAAAGGGCTCACAACATCTTCTAACAGTTTATCACTAATATGAGTATAAATCTGAGTAGTTTGGAGATGAGAATGTCCCAAGAGAGTTTGAATTACACGAATATCTACTCCTTGCTCTAAAAGATGGGTGGCAAAACTATGCCTTAGAAGATGAGGATATACTTTTTTATTTATTCCAGCCCTTTTAGCGGCTTCTTTTACTTTCCTCTGAATTGTACGTTCAGTAAGAGGAGTTTCCCCTCCTATAACATAAAAATCCTTGTTTTGCTTAAAATTAGACAAATCTTCAACCAAATCTTTAGATAATATGATTCTTCGCGATTTCCCTCCTTTCCCAGATGAGACCCATCCTTTTTTCCCTTCCAAATCTAAATCTCCCCATTTGAGCTTCACACATTCTGAAACTCTCAATCCTGAGGAGTATAAGAGCTTTAGAGCAATTCTGCTAGTTTCGTCTTGAGATGATGCTATAATTTTCTTCACCTCTTCCATTGTCAATACATTAGGGAGTTTTTGGCTTTTCTTAGGAGGTTTAAGCTTTCCAAAGACATCTTTCCCCATAATTTGCCCATAATAGAACCCAATAGAGGCTCTTGCCAATAAAATAGTGGAATTGCTTACATTTCTATCTAATAGATGGACAAAATATCTCTTTACATCACTTTCATCAATATAAGAAGGTCTTTTGTTAACAAATTGTAATAATTCTAAATTATACCTTGTATAGTTTCTAACAGTATGGTTAGATCTACCTTGGAGCTTAAGCTCAACTTTTAATGTTTCTGCCACCTCTTTTATATTTATCATCTGTCGCACAATATATCTTATCAGACATTTATTTAAATCTTGTGTAGGATGTTAGAATTTGAGGGTTTGGAGAGCTCTCTTGTGGGTTTTTTCAAAAGAAGAACAATTATTTTTTAAGAAAACCGTCTCTCAAGAGATATTAGATACTATCTAAATTGTAATTTAGTTGAATCAATGTAATTTATTGGATCTCTCTGTCTATCTAATTTTGCTAATTCTACACGCGTTTCTAATTTTGTATCGTATCTATCCTTCACTTCTTTTCTAACTTCGGGAACCCAGCTTGAAACTAGTAATTCTCTTATATGTAAAGGCAATTCAGTAAGTTCATTACTATATCTAATCCAAGAATCTAAATTTGAAGGATCCTTTAATGTCCCATCTTCCTCATAATGGGATTCGCAAAAAGTAAAGAATCCGTTAGGGTTTCTAAAACTCATACTAATAATGCCATCATTAGATTTAATAATACTTATAAGAGCTCCTTCATATTCTTTTTGAGTTCCATACACTAACCATTCTCTAGCTTGATGTGGTTTTATTCTTTCTGGGATATCACTAAGGGGCAATAATCTCCAAGCTAATTTTTCTTCCATTTTTTATAGTTGGTACTAACTAGTATATCAATCTGCCTATATTTGTTACTACATGATAGAGATTTTCCAAAAATCTAAGATTTATCATTCAAATTTAATTTCCTCAGCCTCTCTAATAGCAAAATTCTTCAAAAATCATATTCAAAATACAAATTTGTACTAATTTAGTTAACGGATTTTATTATAAAAAGAAGAGAAAATATCTACTCAATTGTTTTATCTACTATAAATTCAAGACTCATACTATCAGTAAAATGACAAAGATATATTTTTTTTTGGTTTTGAAAGATCTCAAATCTCAACATTTATATAATTTGAATTAATTCAAATAGTAAATAAGAGGTGAATATAATGGAATTGATTCTAAATCAAAATGTAAAAAATCCCACAATAATTGAAGGATTTCCAGGGATTGGTCTTGTTGGAACAATAGCAACAGAATTCTTAATAGATAGCTTGAAAGCAAAAGAGATTGGGTATATAAGAGGAGAAGGAGTCCCCCCAATGATTGCCCTTCATAACAGTAAAATATCTAAGCCAATGGGAGTTTATTATGCGGAAAAACAAAATCTATTGATATTTCACTTTATTTCAAGCATTCCTAGTAAAGAGTGGAGATTAGCAGAAATGATAAAAGAAGTATACTCTAAAACAAAAGCTAAAGAGATAGTTAGTTTAGAAAGTGTGGGAGTTCCGGGAGCTATTGATAGTAAATCAGAAAACTATTATTATACTGATGTTAAAAAAAACGAATCAAAATTGATTAATTTAGGAGCTAAAAGATTAGAGAATGGGATAGTTATGGGTATTACGAGCATACTGATGAGCAGCAAAGATATCAATCTTACATGCTTGTTTGGAGTAACACATACAAAATTGCCCGATTCTAAAGCTGCTGCGGGTATTTTAGAAGCTCTCAATTCGTATTTGAATCTTAAAATAGATACAAAACCGCTTATCAAGAGTGCACAAGAATTTGAGAAAAAATTAAAATCTTTAATCGCTTCTTCAAAAGAGGTTCAGAAAAAATCTAATGATAATAATCTGAGTTATTTAGGGTAGGTTTTGATTATTTATTATTATTTCTAATCTTTTTTATTATTATTCTATTTAATTTATTATTAAAGATTTTAAGAATTAAATATGTTGAGATTTTTAATTATTTATTGTTATCTTTAATCTTATTTATAATTATATATTTTAATTATTTATTAAATGTAATTGAGTATATTTCTATATAGAGAATAAAGAGAGTTTATAATTGGGGCGCATTACCACTATCAAATGACTAATATAGAAACATTTAAATAGTAGTTATGATCTATAGTTCAAAAGTTGAGCAATTAGCTCAGAAAGGAGAAAAAAATGGAAAAATTATATGAAGCATTATTTAATAAATTTGATGAAGGAGGAACATTTGAAAACTATATGACTATTTGTGATACTAGTAATAAAGCAAGACATTTTGGAGAGTTACATACTGGTTACTCTCGTGGAGCTAATGATACAGTAGTCTCTGCTTTTGGAGAATCTGAACAAAGTGGTTTAGATTTCTTAGTTGAAAAGCTTAGTGATGGTAACATAGGACATAGAGAAACTGCAACACACATATTGGGAGGGATGGCTAGACAATTTGCATCACAACACTATAATGCTAATACTGTACGTTTTATTGTAGATACACTTAGAGATAGATCTACTGTAGAACCTGAGGGAAGCGTAAATACTAGAATAGGATATGAATTGTTACATTTACCGGAGGGTTTAACTCCCATTAAAGATGAGGATAAACAACAAGTAGATCTATTTTCATATCTAGATAAATATGCGGGTCTAAATACAACTCCCAATAAGGATTCAGATAAATATGTAAGTCTAAATCTAAAAGATCTAGATCAAAAAAGATAATAACCAAAATCTAAATTTATTTTTTTCAATTTAATTTTTCTAAATAGAAAACTCTAAAAAGATAAATATCTCATTAATTTTCATGCAACTCTCACCAACCATACAAATAATAGACTTAGCTTTGTTAGTAAAAGACAATTTAATAATTAGTGACATTCATCTAGGTTATGAAGAAGAGCTAAACAAGAGGGGGATTCTAGTTCCCAAATTTCAATTCAAAGATACAATCAAAAGATTAGATAATATATTTGAGCAATTAGAAAAAGGAAAAATAGAATTAAAAAACATTATCATCAATGGAGATATAAAACACCAATTTGGTAAAATCTCAGACGATGAATGGAGAGATGTTCTTAACTTAATTGACTATCTTGAAAATAAAGTAAAAGACAATATTATCTTAATCAAAGGTAATCACGACAAAGTTTCTAAATACATTGCAGAAAAGAGAAATTTAAAGCTTATCAATGAATTTGTTATTGACAATATCCTAATCACACATGGGGATGTTATTCCTAAAATAAATAATAAAATCAAAACAATCATCATAGGACATGAACATCCAGCGATTGGATTAAGAGAAAACAAAAACTCTGTAAGAACAGAAGTTTTCAAATGTTTTTTAAGAGGAAAATGGAAAAATAAAGCAAATAACAAACTAATCACCAAAAAGAAAATTTACAATCTAATAGTTATACCATCATTCAACTTAGTTACAGAAGGAACTAATGTTTTGAATCAAAAATTACTCTCTCCCTTTCTAAAAGAAACTAAATTAGAAAACTTTGAAGTGTTTGTTGTAGCGGATGAAGTAAGATACTTTGGGAAGGTTGGAGATTTGGGTTAATAACTCTCAACTTTAATCTCTTTAATCCTCTCAAAATGTTTTTTGTTTTCTCTTATCAATTCCAGTATTGTATCTAATAATGATCCTCTTATAGATTTTCCAGTACTGAGTTTTCCTATACAATATGTCTTCTCTATTTGGCGGATTTCTTTATCATATCAACAGCTTCATCTTGTCATAGTTCTGCATTGATAATCTAATTTTTTACCTTTTATTTCAAACTTTAGAAATCTCAATTATCACAATATCTATAAATAATTTCTTCTTTTAGAGATTCATAACTAATCTCTCCATTTTTAACATAATCAACAGCAATTCTATGAGCTCTCTCAACATCTTCAGAAGTATGTCTTATTCCAAAATTAATCTCCATCCCACATATTCCAGTTATTACTCTTATAACCCCACTCCATTCTTCTATATCTATATGACTTGGAATTAATTTCTCCAATCCAGATATCCCTTTAACTCTATTTGCAAAATCTATATGTTCTTGTTTTAATGGTACGGGATAAATTTGTTTAGAATTTACATCTACTAAAATACTTAATCTTCCTGTTTTTTTTCTATTCCCAAAACCATTAAAGGTCCCCCACTCTAATTTTTCTATAGTTTTCATTTAATCAACCACTGCATAAATAAATGCAAAATGTTGTGAAGGGTTTTTTTCTAATACTTTTTTGTATAATTCCATTGCTTCCCCATAACCAGCTAATCTATCTGAACATCTTCCAAGATATTCTTCAAGCAGATCTAAATGAACATTCAACTGATCATCTCTACACATATCATTTTCTTTATCTCTTAATTCTAAAATCTTCCTTTCTAGAGTTTCTATGTCTAAAAATTCTCCTTCATTCCCCATATAACTATTAAGCAGTAGTTGTTTATAAATATTATGGTTAAATCTGATATTTTCTTTTAATAACTTCATTAACCCTCTTAATATCTATATAAATATCCTCACTATATTCTAAAAACTTCCATATTAGATTTCTTGCTTTTTCTATTTGAGAAGAGGTATGCCTTACTCTAAATCCTATCTCTAATCCAGAAACTCCTATAAGTAATTGCTTTAATTCCCAAGGAAATCCTCTTTTATCACAAATATCTAACTCTAATGTAAACGGAACAATATGAGATGCAATATCTGGATTGTCTCGTATATCTATTTTATCAACTCTCAAATATTCAGAAACAATATTGATATGTTCTTGATTTACAGGAATTATGACAACTTCATTATTATCTACATCCACAACACAGCTGATGATAAATGCCCCCTTTCTGTTAAAATATTTAGGATTATTAATCACGTTTTGGTTCAGATAAGATATTGTCATAACCATTTAAAGTAAAATAACATAACTCTTTAAATATTTTATTCAAATATTCTTGATTTTAATGAGAGAGGATACAAATGGCAAAACTAAATTTAAAAAAAGAAGATGGATAATAAGTAAATTACTCTCTCCCTTTCTAAAAGAAACTAAATTAGAAAACTTTGAAGTGTTTGTTGTAGCGGATGAAGTAAGATACTTTGGGAGGGTTGGAGATTTGGGTTAATAACTCTCAACTTTAATCTCTTTAATTCTCTCAAAATGTTTTTTGTTTTGTGTAACAATTGTATTAATCCCATTTGCAAGCGAAATCCCAACAATCATACAGTCACAATCAGGAATCCTTTTACCTTTTTTTATTAAATCAGAACTAATTTGAGAAGACTTAACTACTGAATCATCATTCAATTGCAAAACTCTCAAATCCCCCAATATAGAAATGACTTCTTTTACTTTTTGTAATGATGCATTCTCTAAAAAAAGCCCCCTAATTACTTCATACATATTAATTTGAGTGGTAAATAAAACAGAATCTTCTTCAACAACTTTGTATGCCTCTTTTTTTCCTTTTAATAAATCTATCAATAGTGTTGTATCTAATACTTTCATTTTAATTTCTCATTTAACATTTCTATTTCTTTCTTTTTTATTTCTTCTAATTTTTTTAACATATTATCTCCCATTTCAGAAGAAATAATTCCAAACAAATCTTTGAAAGATCTTTTTTTTTTCTCTGAAAAAACTCTTCTTAATTCATCTGAGAAACTTTCTCCTTCTATCTTACTTTTCACTAACATATCATATACATCTTCCATTATTGTTAATGTTTTTGTTGTCATGATACATGTATGTGTACACGTATATTTAAATGTTTTGATTAGATAGCATCTAAGTGTTTAAGTGAAATTTAATTTTTGTATAACCCAACTTTAACAGTTAAAGATTAAAGTATTCTTAATTTGATAAGGTTTACAATGACACAAACCAAATTAAGAACGGACTCTAATAATTTAATAAAACTTCTTAGTCCAGAAGGAGAAATAGTAATATCTCGCACAAAAAGAAGATTAAAAAAAGAAAAATTATAGCCAAAATAACCAAATTTAGTAAATACAGATCTTACAATTAGAAAATTACGTATATGGTTTCAAGTAAGCAAAAATGTGGGTTGTCACCTTTGTTCTCTAGGTAATCACCCACTTTTAACATTTGATTACCACTATATCACCACCTCTACTTAAATATTATCCCGCACTACATAATAATGTGAAAATGGGGAAAATTGAAAAAAATGTATTCGAAAGAATAGATGATGCTAAAAAAATATTAGCTCCAGTAATAAAAAACAAAACTGATCAGGAAATCAAACTTATGCTTTGCCATTGTGTTAACACACAAAACGGAAGAAGATATAATCTTGATAAATATGAAATCCAATTTAATGATTTTTTATTGAAAAACGACTTAAGTGCTAAAACATTATACGAATATTTTCTAACATTAGATTACCCTCCACATATTAAAGCTCAATTAAAGGACAAAAAAATAGGTATAAATAAAGCACAACGGCTTGCATTCACACATAGAAAGATGACAAGTCGAAAAGGAACTAAAGAATTAATGGAAGAAATGAGGGATATAATTAGGAGGTTAGAATGGCGAAACCAAGACTCAATAAAAAAAATCTAAGTAAAAACAAAGAAACTAAAAAGAGAAGAAGAAAATATCCTAATGTTTTCTTCAAAAATGAGATGGTTGCTTTATTTGATAATATAGATGATATCAAAATTATGGTTGGTTCTTTTCTTACTTTTTTTTGTGCTCTAAGAATTAGTGAGATGTGCACCTTAAAATGGAGAGATATTGACTTAGTAAATGGTAGAGTTAAAATAATTGATGGAAAAGGTGGAAAAGATGGGTTTGTTAAGATGAGTAGAGATTGTACTCACATTATTAAAAAATGGAGAATGATGAATCCAGACGAAGAATATTTCTTGCCCTCAGATTTAGCAGGATATCCTTATTTGCATCCTAACGTAGTTTTAAGGAGGTTTAAGATAGCTCTTAAAGCTACGAATTTAGACATCCCAACTGAAAAGAACTCTGCAGGAAATCAACAACATCAATATAAATTCCATACTTTAAGACATAGTCGTTGTACACATCTATTGAATAATGGAGTCCCAATACATAAAGTTCAACATTTTATGAGACATGATAATGTAGATACAACTATCAATTATACTTGGATTACTAATCCAGAATTAGATGAAATGGTTGAAAGAGTAGATTCAAGACAAGATAACTTTGAAGATAGAGTAGATATAGAATCAATGACAACTCCCAAAATATCTCCACAACCATCTAAATTTAATGCACCTATTGAAATTATAAAAAGAAGATTAGCTTATGGAGAAATAACTAGAAGAGAATTTAAAAAAACAATAGAATTGTTGCAAACTCCTAAATTCACTTCAGAAAATTGATGTATTTCAAAAATTTTCCGAAATCTTTATAATAAACTAGATAGTGAGATACTTATGTTAAGAATCACTACTAAACTTATAAGAGAATTAATATCTCCCAAGTTAAAAGAAGAAATGAGTTTAAATTGGTGGACTTCTAAAAGAAGAAACAAAATTTATCATATTATTACAGGTTTAGATTATATTAAGAAAAATATTGATAAAGAAAATATTAATAACCTTAATTTAGAGAAGTTAGAAAAATTTCTTATGAAGATTAAAAAAAGATATAGTAATAAACCAAATTGGAGTTTTCTAAAAGAATGCCCAGATTTAGATAATACAAAAAATATGAATGAACGAATTGATGATATTATCTCTTTTCTAAAACTTAAAAGCAAATATATTGATGAATTCCATATCAAAGATTTAGAAGGTCATAAAGAAATACAGTTTTCTAAACAATTAGCTTACCAATTTGCTCAATTAAAATTCGCAAAACATATCGCAAAGAAAGCAGGAGGGATATCTTTACCTTTTTTTAACCATAACTTTGATGTGGAGATAAAACAAGATAACTCCCCAGTAACAGACGCAGATAAAACTATTGATAATTTCATTATTGATGCAATTAGTAAAAAATTTCCTTCTCATGCTATCCTTACTGAAGAATCAGAGGATGATATGTCAAGATTGAATAAAAAACACATTTGGATTGTAGACCCTTTAGATGGTACAAAACAATTCATATCTCACAAAGAAGGATGGGGTATATTAATTGCTAAAGTAACTAATAAAAAACCAGAAATTGGAGTTGCTTATTTCCCTAAAGAAGACCTTTTGTTTTTTGCAAAGAAGGGAAAAGGGGCTTATGTAGAACATAACAAGAAAGTAAGAAGAATTCATGTTAGTCATAGAGTGAAAGATTTAATTATATTAGCGACAAGTAGTCCATCTCAAGGTTCTGATTTTTATAATTATTTATCTTCTTTGCCTCATACAAAAATAATTGGAACCGGAGCTACTGGAAATACTATTTGTAGAATTGCTTGGGGAGAAGGAGATTATGTTGCTCATAATCATGGAAGGAAAAAAGAGTGGGATATTTGTGCCCCACATATAATATTAGAAGAAGCTGGGGGAAAACTAACTGATCTAAAAGGCAATAATATTCTTTACAATAACAAAAGTGTTTTTCCAGTATCTAATGGGATGTTAGCATCTAACGGTTTTGTTCATAACTTTATACTTAAATTTTTTAAATAGTTTAGTAAAATGTATTAGCCACAGTTTACTTTCTTAATGATTTTTGGATTTTAGATTAATTTCAACTCTTATTTTCTCCAAATTTCATAGAAATCCTATGAAAAAACATAGAAATTCTATTTCGTATCTTAAATACAACTTCTGACAATATACATAGTATGCGAGCTTGCAAAAATACAAAGGTGAAATCAAATGGAAAGATGTATTCGTTGTAAAATTGAAGGGGAGAATTTAGATGAAACGGGAGTATGTAAGTATTGCATAGAAGATTGGCAGAGACATTTCAAAATTAAGTATGTTGATGAAGTTTCAGAACATCCCGAAGTTAAAGAATTGATAGAGAGATATAGAAAAAATATGCACATCCCACACAAAGGACATATTGAGGAAGAGAATAAAAAAGAATCTCAGGAGGAATAAAATGGAAATACAAAAACGAAATGGAGTATTTGGACCGGAAGATATTAGTAATTTAGTTCTGGAAAGATTAGACGGATTGGAAAATGAAACATTTGTTGATTCAGGACTTAATACAATAGCAGTTTTGAAAAGAGGAATGGACCAAGTCTATGAATCGGTTTTTCAAAGAGTTGAAAGAAAGCAAGAAGGAGTTCTTGAAGAAAGAGATTCT